>Ga0209149_1002221_pt1 | contig 10697 bp, 7 predicted proteins | sample WorMetTyACAVOLI2_FD_187423 | JGI IMG/M metagenome (GOLD analysis project Ga0209149, IMG submission 187423) | Marine gutless worms symbiont microbial communities from Max Planck institute for Marine Microbiology, Germany - Olavius algarvensis... ...
GTACTTCTCTTGCAGTTGGCGAACAATGAAGATGGCGTCTGTGGTGCCTCTGCCAGGCACAAAGCCGAATTGCATTTCGTCAATGTCCACCATGTTGCGAATGAAGGAGTCTAACATGCGCTCAAGCATAAAAATACCTCTGAGTACGTGGTAGGGCTTACTCTGGCTCTCATCTATGTGGTTGCTGCAGGCCAGCTAGTAGTCACAGTGATTAACCAAGGGCCTCATCAAAGGAAGTGTAGGTTCTCGTCCTAGGGTTTTTCATGTTTCTATCAACTGTGTCCCCGGGTTCTCCTCGGTATGAGACCCTAGAAACAGACTGGAGGCCAGGGACGGAAATTTGGGAGTGCGTGTGAGGAATTTGAGAACAGTGAAGGTGGTGTATTGGGCTAATGTTTCTGCGAGTTCTGGTACCAGCTTACCCGAGTTGTCTAAGATAAACGGCCGTTTAATGGTTGTTGTACTTGCTAGTGTGTACGTCATTGTTAACCCTTACTAACAGATAACTGGAAACTTCGATTCTGGTAGTTGTTTGCTGTGGTAACTAATCCTGCACGACACCTTTGCATGGGTTTGTTGTCAGTTCGTCGACACCGGCGCACAGGTTCACAAGGCACGGTACAAGTCTCCGATGTTCAGCAGCCATTTATACCTGGTGAGTGTGATCATTGGTCGGCCTGCTAGCATGGTGCTGAGTGCGATCTGTCGGTGCCGACTAAATTTCTTGTTATTTTTTTCTGTTAGCTTTACAACAAATATTACTATAGATCATTCATCTGGTTTGGCGGTTTGGCTTAGTGGTAACGCGTTGGCCTCGATCAGCGTAGTTGCACTACATCAGACCCGGTTAGTACTGAGATGGGTGACCGTCTGTGGGTGGGTGAACCATCTTGGCATGTTACCAGCCAACTAGGTCGACTCAGCCTTCTACCCTCCATGGGATGGTAAAATGAGTATCAGCTTTCGGGCTGAGTAATAATAATAATAAATGGCGATGGTGGGTCTAGACTCTGGCAGCCTGTACAGGCGGACTCACAGCCTAAGTCGTCTGGCTTGGTCTTGGGTCGGCGGTTGCTTGGCGCCATTCTACATTCATCAAATGAACCGGGTGAACTCTCGCAATGGCTCTGCCATGATAACAGCAACATCAACATTGTCTCAATCAACGTAGTTGCACTACATCAGACCCGGTTAGTACTGAGATGGGTGACCATCTGTGGGCGGGTGAACCATCTTGGCATTTAACCAGCCAACTAGGTCGACTCAGCCTTCTACTCTCCACGGGATGGTAAAATGAGTATCAGCTTTTGGGCTGAGTAGTAATAATAAATAGCGATGGTGGGTGTAGATTCTGGCAGCCTGTACAGGCGGACTCACAGCCTAAGTCGTCTGGCTTGGTCTTGGGTCGGCGGTTGCTTGGCGCCGTTCTACATTCATCGAATGAACCGGGTGAACTCTCGCAATGGCTGTGCCATGATGACAGCAACATAAACATTGTCTTGGAATTGTTATTATTATTATTAATTATAAAAAGTTTATGTCTGTGAAACACATATTGTCACTTTGTGTTTGTCTCGTACAAAAATGGTATCTGCACCACATGTGTGACAAATAGCATGGCAGTGTGATTGCTCTTTAAACGTTAAATTATGCCTTACAATTTGCATATTGATAATTTGTCGTGGCTGTGGTGCTGTGAAGGTCATCATCGTAGTGGTTCCTATGGCAACGCTGTAGTCACGACAACATCATCATCTGCATCCGTATCGACCGTTCCCAGCTCAGATATAGTACTACCCACCATTACAGGCGGTTTGGAAAATGACAATCTTCACCAAGGTGTCTTTGGCGCAGCGCGTAGTGTATCGTGGGCACATGGCATACGACCACAAGGTGTGATTGCTAATATTTGAATGATTGAACAGTTTCGTTACTATTCTGTAATTTTAAAGAAATTCACTTGTGACAAAATTATGAAGTTAGGCCGGAGAGGTTAGGAATTATGATCTGGGTCCAAAAAAATCAAGACGGTCGTATGATAACCTTAGGTCAGTGACGGGTTCTGGTCAGCCATTGCAAAGGCTGTACAACCTAGTCCTAACCATAACCATAACGTTCTCTGTAACCTATATACTTTTCTGAAATGGTGGACTTTGCAATGGCGGACCATTACCGAATGACTATACTTACGGTAGTCTTAAGATAAATCTTAACATTCTTTGTAAATCGGTCCCCGGCATTCTGCTATATATTATATATAATAAAAAAATGTACTTACATTCTTCTCTTTAACTTTTAGTGCGCTGAGCCTGGTGGGATTGTCCCTTGACGTGGTTGACTAACCATCGTCTTTCAGTGCTGTAACACGTGCATCTTACCAATATTCCTGTATGGTTCAGACTGCTGGGTGATATCTAAGACAGACGCACGTAAGATCGACGCACTCGACTAGTGGTGTCTGTGTATGCTGCTTGGCATCAAATGGTACCAATTTGTACGGAATGATGATGTACAGCGGCTAACGAAGCAACCCAAACTCACTGCTATACTCCAGTCACGTCAGCTTACCCTGTTTGGGCATATTATGCCCATGGACGATAATGCAGATGCCAAGAGGATCCTGTTAGCCTCCCCTCCGGCAGACTGGAGAAGACAACTAGGTCGTCCCCACATCATGTGGCTCAGCACCGTCCAACAGGGTCTGAAACAACACCACCTTATGCTCCCTGAAGCAGCAGGTTTGGCTCAGAACCGCCCTCTGTGGAGGATGATGTCGACGTATGGCGCTACGCAATCGTGAGTTGCATGCCAGAAACGACAACGACACTGTGACACTGTTGGTTGGGTCGTCTGACCTGTAAAATCGTCTCCAAAATGAACGATAATGTGTCACGTGGGACATTAAACCCTACTATATCCTATACCCCGGCAACAGTTGCGAAAAAATTTTAATCACTAGCATAAACCTTGAAGTCTATCAACTATAATGTTGCCATGACATTCATTCTTAATAATAGTAATAATAATAAAATATCTCAAACTTGCGACTTTGATTCTCGTTTGCCTGGGACCAGTTCAGTCCCAATGCCAGTCTGCATTGTTCCATGTCAGCAGATCTGCCATTGTTCTGCAGGAAAGAAACTGTCTAGTTATTAAGAAGAATTATTATTAAGAATGAATGTCATAGCAACATTATAGTCGATAGACTTCAAGGTTGCAGTGTAGGTTTGGTAAAAGGTAAAGGTAAAGGAGCATATAGTTCTTCGTGAAATTCACCTCAGAACTATGGGACGCCACTTGTCAATGGGATCACACAGTGTTATCTGCCATCCGACAGAGGTGACCGCCCCGCCTTCACCCCAGCCGGGCAGGTTGGTACTCGATTTATCGACCCCGTAAGGATGAAAGGCTGAGTTAGCCTAGTGACAGTTTTCGTGCTGATGTCACCAAAAGATTCCTGCCAACCTCATCACACGACTCCAGTCTGTTCAGAACGCTGCTGCGTGGCTCATCTTCAGAATCCGACGATCAGAGCATATTACTCCCACGCTCATCAGTCTTCACTGGCTGCGTGTCCCAGACCGCATCTCCTTCATATTGGCTGTCCTGACGTACCGATCAATCCACGGCACTTCACCTAGTTACAGTCGTGTTTCACCCGTGTCGCCGACATGACGTCAAGACGACGGCTGCAATCTTCTGGCTCTCATCGTCTAGAAGTACCGCCCGTTCGTCTCTCTACAGTCGGCCAACGGGCGTTCCCTGTTGCCGGCGCCAACATGTGGAACGACCTTCCATTCCACATCACATCTGCACAGTCACTCACGGTCTTCAGACAGCATCTCTAGACTTTCCTCTTCGCTCGTTCCTACCCGGACATTGATATGACTTACTTATCATTATTGATTATCATTGTTTTTTTTCTGGCATGGGGCCGTGGACTTTGCAATAATTGATATTATTTAGGCCACATTAAACATGTCGATGATGATGATGATGATGATGATGATGATGAAAAGATTTTGTAGTAGTGAAAACATATGTTTATGTTGATGATAGTTTCAGGTGGTGACAGCATGGAGGAGCCGAATGTTGATAGGCACACTCTACTTGAACCACAGTTTATGGTAATGTCTCTTGTTGGTGACTTTCTTCAGCAACTCATGATGTTTTTCAAAAATAAATTTGTGGTGTAATGGAGATACAACAGTCTGTAGCTGATGGGGATGATAGCGAGTGATGAATTTTTACCGCGTGATGCTATCCATAATGCAGACTAAACTGTTGCAAGATGTCCGTCCATCAGTCACACGCCGGTATTCTGTTGAAACAGCTTTTATAGTCAAACATTTTCACTGACTGGTAGCCACACCATTCTAGTTTTTCCATACCAAATGGTATGGCACTATTCCCATAGTGGGGTGTTGAATGCCGGGCTATGACAGAATTACGATTTTTGACCAATATCTCACTTTATCTCGGAAATGATACAAGATAAAGCTATACTTACTAGGAAGCCGAATAGGAAAGCGTACCCAAGCTTTTGAATGGTACCATTTCAAATGACCTTGAGTGGCCTCTAACCCAGATTTCAAGGTCAGACCATTATTTAACACCGAATATCTCAGAAACAGTATGAGATAGGTCTACAGACATAGTTACAATGAAATACTAATAGGGATTTACGCCCTAGTCAAGGGTGTCATTCCGAATGACCTGGAGTGACTTGGCTAAATATTCAGTGACATAAAGCATTGCACGGTCTCTCTGCGACAGCTGAGCTTCTTGTTTTAATGAAGCGGTGCAGTTGGAATAAGGCCGAACGTGTTTCTTGTTGTTGCCAGCTGATCTAGTTTTCTACATGCATTACATGGCAGAAAAATATAGAACTCGAAGAATTGTTGGGATTGGACCAAGTCAGCTTGGTGATAGAAATGTAGATTACTTTGATTTGGACCTAAAGATTGAAGACGGAAAATCGAGGGGATAACAAGCTTAAATAAACGCAGGTTCACGTGGCCATCAAAACAGTCTGTCTTAAGGTAAGTACACACTGCAAACTTTATTTTGAAAGTTGCTTTCGAAAGTAAATTCTCGTGTCTGTACGATGTACTTTCAAAAGTTTTTTGCTTTCAGAGACGAGTTTCACGAAAAAAAAACAGTTAGGTTTTTGCAAAACAAGTTTTGCGAAGCGGAAAGATGTGATTGGTCAGTCGAGTTTTCTTTGTAAACATCATGGTATGGACAGATGGATTAACAAATAAATTAGTGGATAATACATTCCCATGAAAATCATCATTTAATGACATTTAACTAGCAAAATTAATTAATTACGGTCATAATTCAGCAAGATGATTGCACATAAATTAGATGTAACTGAGCAGTCATCACCTAAACAAAGATAGCACGACATTGCATAAACAGTACGATCGTTGGCTATAAAAAAGTGTCAAATTTCGTTACTGTTGCAAAAATCAGTACTCTGTACTGCACAAAGATTTCGTGTCTAACATTCAAACGTATCGTGAAGTTGGCAAAATGAAACAGCTTTAAAGTTTCCAGTGTGTGCACATTCGCTTTCGAAAGCAACTTTGGTGATAAAGTTTCCAGTGTTCACTTACCTTCATGTGTCAACTATAGCACGGGGATATATATCATGTCTTTCATCTATTAGTTACACTGTGCTCTTAAGTTTGTTGCTTATTTACTGATGTGTTGTTTACATCTAGCCGCTACCGCCATGCACATCGTGTCCAGAGTCGGTGGAGATTTACGAAAAACACTGCACGGTAATATAATTGTTATCTGATCATTGCTGCATTTAAAACCTTTCCCAGTTTACCCGTTGGCTGTGTCGTCGAGAAACTCTTGACCGGTCATAACCTCCGTAATTGGCATTTAACTCTAAGGAGTTTTTACTATTCCCTTCATGTGAGGTGTATATTGTCCTGGAGATGTGCACTGGGCCCGTTTGCAGGCCTCAGCACTAGGCAGCTTCTGCTGCCTGCCTCATAGGGAAAGAAAGAAAGTGGTTGCATTTAATTATAACTTGCTATTACGTACGTCTACAATCACATATTTGGTGATGATAATTTCCTACTCTTAACTGCCTGTGTCAATTTTATTGGAAGAATTTATCTGATGGAATACATGTGTTTTTCTGCATGTATCTCAAAATTTGTGAATAGATTATGATGCAACTGTGCTTGATGGTCGGCCTTGGTATGGGACAGAAGCAGCGTGCAAATATTGGGGAGCTACACCCCTTACCTCTTAATTGATGTGCCACGTCCTAAACTTCTCACTATGATGGCAACTGAATTACGTGTCCATATCGTCTCTGGACTCCGTATTATCTGCTTTTCTTGCAATAAATTGTTCTCGATTTGGTATCCATACTCTGTACTTCGGGCCACTATGCCCCTACCATACTCAGAACAATTCCTTTCGACCAAGGGGGTTTTATAATTCTGCATACTCCTTGCATGCTGTCTATCTTTCCGGGAATAATAACTTCTGACTAGGATGCATGCTCAAGTCCATGTTACGTAGCTTTCTTTTGAATTTGACTACGGGACTCCGTGTACTTAACTTTTGGAGTAAAACTAAAGGTGAACGCTGGGGTTTTAGTTAATAGGTTGGTTGAGGTATGTGCAGTTGCGTGAGTGTGTATTATAGTAGATCTGGTTGTCCGTATTACTACTCACTGTGCCTCCACCAGACCAGACTCGCAGGAATAGCCATAATGCCGGTACACACTGGAGACAAACTCGACAGTCGCCGAAACTGGCGATAAAGTCGACTGTCAGCGTTATTGCCGATACTTTCGACTTTGTCACCGGTTTGTCGAAAGCTGACTGTCGCCAGCTCGTTCGACTTTGTCGACCATGTCACGGTGGAGGACATTGTAGCCATTTGAACATGTTCAACTCGGTCGACTTTGTCAAAAGTGCGTAATTTTTGTCGCCCGAATGTCCAACGTCATTTCGACTTTATCGTCACTGTGTACGGGGCCAAGGTGACACGGTCGACATTTCGACAAAGTCAACCGTGTTGAATTAGACTTTGTCGCCAGTGTGTGCCGGGCTTAATGCTGTGAGATGATGTCTCACACTGTCGAATCCTCTCCCCTGACAAAACTGAATGGCGGCCTATCTCGGCTACACTCTGTGGATGAAGATGCTGTTTCGTGGCTGACCAGTTGTGGTTCATGACATGCATACGAGAAGAAGAAGAAGAAGAAGAAGAATGCGAAGTCAACCGTGTTGAATTCGACTTTGTCGCCAGTGTGTACCGGGCTTAATGCTGTCAGCGTGTCTGTTCAGAGTGTTCGTTGGTTCATTCATCCATCTATTTGTTCCTCTGTTAACTTACCAGTCTTGTGACCACGATAGTTTCACAAATGATTGAACCGATTTATGATGCCAGTAGGCACAACTGGTCCACGGGCAAGTGCATGAAACGATCAACTTTGGGGGTCAGGAGGTCAAAGATCGATGTTACACGAGGCTGTAGGTAGACCAGAAGGCCTGGTGGAGGCATCGTTCTAGATCCGTTGGGTTGAGTAGGTTTTCTAGTGTACATGTGTGTATAATTGTTTGTAGCTCGTTGATGACTACATCCGTCTTCAGGCTGAAATCTCACAGTTAGATCAGCGAAAGTACGTGAGCGCGACTAGACTTTAGTGTGTCTCATTTTTAAGTGCCTCACTTTACTTTAGTTAAAGAGGCGCTTATTGAGATAGGCTGTGTTGTGACGTCGTTGGTAGTTGGTTGGTTGGTTGTCACGCGCGTGCACTGTGGCCAAACGGTGCATCCTAGGCCTATAGTTACTATGGAACACTAATAGGAAACCCTACCCCAGGAATTCAATCGTACAACTTTCGACCCCCCGGGGTGACCCCTAACCGGGGAATGGGCCCCCCGTGAGGCGCTATTTGTCAAATTACTTTGATCTCTAGTTTTGAATTACTGGCAGCATTTATAAGGCCACCTGTAGAATTATATGCTTTGGACGGATGCAACATAGTTGTTTGCCTGCAGTGCACAACCCTAGATGTGTCGGCTGAACTGATTGCTTCTCATACTGCTAGCTCAGGAGATTCTGGCGGATCATATTAAGCTGTTACCTCAGGCTCCTACCCTCAGTGGGACGGGAAATGATTTGTAGATCATCTGTTGTGGGCTACAGGGTGGAGGCCTACGATGGCCGATTACGGCAGTGGTGTGTCTGCTAGCTGCACGGTTGGTCCAGCGGTCCATTAGTATGCGCAGTGGATGGCTATACAGTGCATTGCGGCACCATTGGCTGATGCCAATTAGCTGCCACTTCCGAGATTGTAAAGCGCTGCTGGTCACGAGTCTGACTAGTGTAAATGGCGCTATAGCAAGTGTCCAGACCTTTATCTTTTTCCTTTTCACCCAAGAACTACTGGGAAAACTTTCAAAAATTTTCAGCCCGTGTTTGCGTAATAAAAGTTATTGAGAAAACTTCAGTGTCGTGTTGATCATTGTAGTTTGAACAAACAGTGGATAATGATTATTGCTATTTGATTGATTGATTGTTTGATTGTTTGATTGATTGTTTGATTGATTGATTGATTGATTGATTGATTGATTGATTGATTATTGACACTGTGCATAAAAAAGGAACAATGGCTTGTAAAAATAAGATTTCTGCAATCTCTTTCTACTGAGAATATAAAGGAAATGTGGGTTTTTGTCCTCAGGTTCTTTATGTTTCTTCAGCTGTCTCCCCCAGGTTCTCCTTAGTGTTAGATCCTAGCGGTCAACTGGGAGGGAAGGATGGGAGTGCTTGTGAGGAATTTGAGGACAGTGAGGCTGGTATATTGGGTTAATGTTTCTGAGAGTTCTGGTGCCGGCTCACCTGGGTTGTCTGGAATAAAGGACTGGTAAATGGTCGTAGTTGTTGTTGTCTTTCTGGTGAAAGAATGTGCGCTATCCCAAGAAAATGGCCGTTCATTTTTAGTTATCCCTCCCGCGATGACTGATTTGCCGAACGTAACGTAGTAGCGTTTCGACATTTTCTAAAACCTAAGGCTCCCAGACCGTTGGGCCAGCATCGATCAAACTGGTTTGTATATTCCACGGGTTGTGTGGCAAAACTTATAGGAAGCATAATTTTGAATTTTGACGCTGCACCGCGCGGGGCCACCCTGAACTTGGCCCAGTTGGGAGAGATGGCCGACCCCGACCCGGATTCTTACTGAGTGTGTGTAATTGATGAGTTAATCATTGTTTGTGTATAATTAACACAGAGACATTTTATTGTCGTACTTGTCGAGTGAAGAAGAAATTAACGGCTTTGTTGTCGTAGAGAGCAGTTGTTGACCGAGCTGCGGATCGATGAACGAGAACGGCACAATCGGCTCAAGTTAGAGTACTCCAGCTTACTCACAGAAAATGTGAGTTCAAAACCATTGTCAGACTGACTTCACTGTCTGTTAACCCTTTAGCGTGCAGAGGCAAGCAATTATAGTGCCACATCAAATATTATAAAGTTGGTACACTGGCCGTTGACGGGTGGGTTGTTACATTTGGTACAGCGAGGATAGGCCTGGGCGGGACCGCAGCCCACCCAGGCCCCTCCTTGCTGTACCAAATATAACAGTTCACTCATCACCGGCCAGTGTGCCAATCACCGTATTACTGTATAATGGTCTGTTGCTCTGTGGTTTTAATGTGCCCATAAAGGGTTACAATCTCGCCACAAAGTGGGAGATTTGCGCGACGGCACTGTCTGTCATGTGAAATCACACTTGGCTCCACAGTTTAATTACTCCACTGTGCATAGCTGTAGAAGCATAAAAATGCAAATAAACAAAAAAAAAATTATCATAAATACACCTCAGTATTTAGGTTAAAATTCTGTAATGTCTTGACTACACATTGTATGCTTGGCGTTGTGTAGGAGGAACTGAAGTTGCTGCATAATAACTTAATGATGCAAGCTGAGCAGCTGAAGGCAAAGAAGACTGAAGCCTGAAGCAGTGGTGGTGTCTGTCTGTCTACAGATGTTGCCATTTTCTTCAAAAAAACAGAGTATTTATTGAGTAAGCGGCCAGTGATTTGTGATACCGTAACTGAATCTGAACTGAACTGTGTAAACTAAGGACTCTGTCATTTCTTGTACATCGGCAGTTCAGAATAGACCCCCGTTTCCTCCACTTTGCCATATCTGAGATGTAATGTTGGCCGAAGGAGGGGAATATTGTAAAAAAAACTGTCTGCGTTGTTACAGTAGTGTGTACGGCTTTGATCTTGCTTGGTTTAGCTCTCTGTTTTCAACCGCCTCTGTGTCTTCGGTCTTCATGGTGCTATATACGGTAGATATTAAAAGTTTTTTGCTTACGGTACATCTGTCTCTTTACCTTTTAGTGAGCTGAGCCTGGTGGGATTGGCCCTTGACATGGTAACTAACCATCGTCCTTCAGTGCTATCACATTGTTGGTTGGGTCATCTGACCCAAAAAATCCTCTCCGAAATGACCTCTAAATTCTCTAATGTGTGGAGTTGGACCGTAAACCCTGCTGTACCATACTATCAGAATAGACCGCCAGCCCTACGAAGGAAGGCTGCCACTGACAAGCTGGTGGAGAAAATCGTCAAACATGACAGTTGGCCAATGCAGCCTGATATACTTAGCCCACCATTGCTACGACTGACATCCAGGAAGCC
>Ga0209149_1002222_pt1 | contig 10697 bp, 9 predicted proteins | sample WorMetTyACAVOLI2_FD_187423 | JGI IMG/M metagenome (GOLD analysis project Ga0209149, IMG submission 187423) | Marine gutless worms symbiont microbial communities from Max Planck institute for Marine Microbiology, Germany - Olavius algarvensis... ...
TTTCGAGTAAACTGGAACCGGAAACAACATGAAGTGTCGATATTTTAGAGAGTGGGCTTTATATGGCATCAAGCCTGTGCCCACTAAGCCATCAGTGCGTCAGTACTGGTGGCCTTCGGTAAATTCGGTAAATTCGGTAAAATGAAAAATGACGAACAACAAATTTCATAACCAATTCTCAAAAGCAGTGTACCAGTTATCACACACACACATGTACCTAATACCTAGGCCTATGTGATAACGAACAGTTCAACTGGTATACAAAACATGCAGTCTCTGTTATAAGTCTCTGTTTATGGTACGCTATCTTTTAACAACTATATCGTATACAGCAGTGACTTGTCTATAAATTTGCTGCCTCAGTGTACCAAACGTCACTACCGGCAGTGAGAGATAGCGTATGAACTTTCATTTCAGGCAGTTATTTTTTATGCGTTTTTTTATGAAAGTTCGTATTCTCGATAAAAAATACGTGGATAACCGTCGTTATCTAAATTGTATTTTGTACAAATATTAGTATCACTTTCTCACCACGCGATGGCTCCACAATCTCGGCCATATTGATTGACTGATTGATTGTTTGTGCTGTCCTGCCATATGGCGTAATAAATATATTGTGCCGTATGGGCGCTATAGCACCGAAGTTTCCCGTCTCTGTTATAAGTCGTTGGAGTCGACAGGCTTCAGCAGCAGCAGCAGCAGCAGCGGCTGCAGCTGCAGCAGCAATACAATGTAGTAATACGAGCGTATGTAGCAGACAGTTGCTGTGGCACGTGTCGACTGCAGGCGTAAACAAGTCGCTGTCGCTCACAGATCGTTAAGTTTTCAATTCACTACAATCCGTACTGTTTGCACTGCGTCGCAGTACGGTGCAAGCGAAGGCCGAGTGGCACACAACAACGTAAATTACTGTAAAACTCTGCTAGAACTGAGCGTCTCAGGCTCGTGTGCGAACAGGCGAGTCTAGAGAGCGACGTGTGTGGTCTGTCTCACGTCGGCGATAGTTGCTGCAGCCGCAGGTTTTCGGATCGACGGCGACGATGTCGTCGGTCACGCTTCAGCTGCTACTCGAGCTGACGTTACTCGTCTGTTATACGCCAGTCGCAACCGACGCAGCTTCTACACTTAATAAAACGATACACATCGGTTATTTCATGACGACCGACCCGTACCGTGCAGCAGCCATCAATCTGGCCATCGAACAGGCTCAAGATGAAGGATTATTCAGCCAGTATAATTACAGGTAAACATTGTAGTGTCGCCGAATAGAATCGCTAGTAAACTCCGTGTGAATGAAACGTTTTATAAATTATTGACGCGTAACTATTGTTGCGTGTATGATCGTTGTGCTTATGTCGAAACGAAACATCGTACGCTTTCAGAAAATAATTTATATTTATATTTAATGTTTTAATTTAATTATGAACCGAGATTACAATGCCAAAAGCTATGAACTTGGTATAGAATGAGGAATGACAAGATGTACTGTGAGTATTTTGCAAATTGTACATTTGTTTTTGACGTCGACTAAAATTGATGGCATGACATATTCGTACAAGTCAGTACACATGTGTTTTAAAATGTTGTCAAATACAATTGTAAAGTAGATCAAATCGTTGAATGGCTATACTGTTATTAGACAAGGTAACTGGAATATTCTGACGAAAACGCATTTAATAAGCATGCAAGCTAGGAAGTACAAGAACTTAGCTATCGCAAACAGATCGCTCGTCATCTGCGCACACAATATGCTGAGGACATTCATGGACATAAATATTACACCGTGACCTCGAAATCTAGGTTAAGGGTTACTCAAGGTCACTGGAAACGGAACCATTGGACAGATCAGACACGACTTACTATTAGTCGAGTTATTTGACGTTAAATATTGTCGTGACCTTGAAATGTGAGTTAGAGGTCACTCAAGGTCATTGAATGTGGTACCATTTGAAAGCTTAGGTACGGTTTCCTATTCGCCTTCCATAGTAACTATGGCCGTATCTGCAGCCATTTTGGATATAGTCACCGTCAAAGAATGGCCTGATCTTGAAGTCTGGGTTTGGGGTCCTTTAAGGTCATTGAAAATGGCGCGGTTCGATAGACCATGTGCGACTTTCTATTAGTCCGCCATTGTAACTATAGCTCTATCTTGTACCATTCGGAGTTATTTGACGTTGAATAATACCTTGACCTTGAAATCTGGGTTAGAGGTCACTCAAGGTCATTGAACTGGTGCCATTCAAAAGCTTGGCTGCGGTTTCCTATTTGCCTTCTATAGTAACTATGGCCGTATCTGTAACTGTTTGTGAGATATTTAGCGTCAAAGAGTGGTGTGACCTTGCAAACAGGGTTAGGGTTCGTTCAAGGTCATTGGAAGTGGCACCATCTGATAGATCGCATAGGAGTTCCCATTCGCCTTCCATAGTAACTGTGGCGATATCTTGTATCGTTTGCAGGATATAGCGACTTATTGGCGGAAAATCGCGAAATTTTTATACCACACCTGTATTTAGCGCCCCGTAGGGGGGAGGGGGGTGACTCCCTCGGAATTTCATAAAGATGTTTGATGCCGGTAAATATAGAATGATTAGGCTACCGTACGGTGAAAAAAAACTATGACGATATGTTAAGCCGTTTTAATCTGATACCGGAACGTAACGGACGCACAGTCGGACGGTCAGACGGACGGACAGATTTGCTATATCAATATCGCGCCGTTCGCGCGTCGATAAAAAATTTACAGAATGGTTTAATTATGACGGATTAATATCCACTGATATACCTGATTAATTATCGGATGACAGCTGCTGCCAGTGAGGCCACACAAGCTGATAAATCAGAACAAACACGTACGAACATATGGTGACAAATTACTGATAAAGATGCATCAATTATCTGGCTTACAAATGCACGTTAAATATTACACACTATCGTATCGTATCGTAATTTATATTCACTGCACCGCAGCTGCTGTAGCAATTTTTTTTATAGAAAATGATGAATTCGTTCACAGGCTTTTAGTGCAAATGCTCAGATTAAACAGCCATTTTATTTTCTTGTTCGCTGTATACAGAATAATAGTGATAATAATAAAAATAATCAGTGCATCTGTAAAGTGCAAAAATAAATGGTCCTCAGTTGCGCTAATGTAACAGCTAAGCTGTCCGAGGGCCACTCTACAAACTGCCACTGTGCGACACAACCAAATGATGTGATGTAACATGACCTGCACCTATGGGTTTATATGATATAAATACAATACAATACCACGTGCACACTTATACGACGCTACATTCTGTCTAAAACAAAGCACACTGTGTATTTAGCACTTATATATTGTGCTTATAAAGGTCTGGAATTAATGTAGCTATAGTCGCCATTACTGCGAGCGTTAATAGCGTTATTTTGCATGAGCATTACAATACAGACATTAACCCTTTAATGGGCACACTAAAACCGCAGAGTAACGGACCATTCATTATGCAGCAATACGACGATTGGTACACTGGCCGTTGGTGGGTGTGCTGTTACATTTTGTACAACGAGGAGGGGTTTGGGCGGGCTGCGGTTCCGCCCAGACCCCTCATCGCTGTAGCAAATGTAACAGCCAAGCCACCAACTTCCAGAGTACCAACTTCATATTCAATCACTATAATTACCTTTGCACTCTGAAGGGTTAAAATATTAAAATAAAAATACAAACTAGAGCGTCACAAAGGCGTTAATGTCAGAGGCACTCACATTGGCTCTGTGCATGACAGTCTGCAGTACAGTGAGATAGAATGCAACGGCAAGAACGCAACGTTTGGCGCAATCGACATGATACAGAAACAAGACATTGACGTCATCATCGGTCCAGGATGCGGAGCTGGTAAGCGCAATTATATCAGTCAGAATAAAATTCTGTAATAACACAAGTAGTTGTGCCGTCGCAGATGCTTCGTATCTGTGAGCAGTTAGCCTCAGTAGTACAAAACGCAGTGATGTTAAAAAGGACTTTTCACCAAGGACCAGGACCAGGACTTGGGTGCCAAAGACCAGGACCAGGACAAGGACTTCGCTCTCAAAGACCAGGACAAGGACCAGGACAAGGACAAGGACTTGAGCAGATGTGGTCACATCAGTGTGAACATTCCAGACATTTAAATTAATGCAGAAAACCTCGTATCTATGTTTTAGTGTCTGAAATCAGAATATATGAGAACTAGCTAATACTTAGAATATCGCTGGAATCGAAATAGTCTGTACATTCCATTCGTTTATATAAATGCAGAGAGATATAGAAAGACGACTTTGTAAATGCCACGAAAAAATACTAAGAACAACGACACAACCAATGACTTTTCCTCAAGGATTAGGACCAGGACCTGAGTGTCAAGGACCAGGACAAGGACAAAGACTTGAACTCCAAGGACCAGGACTAGGACCAGGACTTTAAATTTGTCCTTAACGACTCCTTAAAAACAAGGACCAGGATAAGGACAACAACTTTGACAGTGCGTCGAGCGCATTCTTCTGTTATTAGTCACTTCCGCTTCAGATTTAACGCTGCGTACAAGTAAATTCTCTCCTCTTCGTCGTGGTCGTCCATGCTCGTTGTGATAAACAAGATTCACTGATACGTGACGATGTCTGCGGTAAACTGCACGGTCGACCGTCAAAGTTGTTGGTCGCACTTGTAGCGAAAGCTGATATCCGCCAAGTATGGGAGAATTACTGATTAGTTAACTGAATCCGATTCAACACCAACTCATAACTGCACGATTAAATAGCAACACCCGAGGCTGGTAGGCTATCTCGCCGCAGCGAGGCGATCACAGGTAGGCAGCGTGTAGTGAGCGTAACGCACTACACACTTCAGCAGTCATCGATCCGATAGCCAGATATTCGTCGAGAATCGCGATTTTTACCGCGCGACGCATATGCATAGCGCGGACTATGCCGTGGCAAGATGTCTGTCTGTCCGTCTGTCGGTCTGTTTGTCTGTCACACGCCAGTGTTGTGTGTAAAGGGTTATGCATATACTCGAAGTTTTTTTTCACTATCGGTAGCCCCACCATTCTAGTTTTCCATACCAAACGGGATTTCAAAATTCCGACCGGGACCACCCTAAGGGGGCGTCGAATGCAAACGGGGCATGAATCACGATTTTCGACCAATATCAGTGTTTATCTCGGAACTGATGCAAGATAGAGCCATAGTTACTATGGAATGCGAATAGGAAACCGCACACAAACTTTCATATAGTACCATTTTGAATGACCTTGAGTGACCTATAACCCAGATTTCGAGGTCACGATATATTCAACGTCAAATAACTCAAAACGGTACAAGATAGCGCTGTATTTACAACGACGGACCAATAGAAAGTCGTACATGATCTATTGAACGCGCCATCTTTAATGACTTTGAACAACACCTAACCCAGTTTTCAAGGTCACGCTGAACTTTGACGTTGAATATCTCATAATTTCCCATGGAAGGCGAATAAAAAACCGCACCCAATCTTTCGAATGGTACCATTTTGAATGATCTTGAGTGACCTCTAACCCAGATTTCAAGGTCACGATATTATACAACGTCAAAAAACTTAAAAACTATGGCGGAACAATAAAAAGTCGTACATGACCTATCGAACGGCGCCATTTTCATTGACCTTGAACGACCCCTACCCCCGGTTTCAAGGTCACGCCATTTTTGACGCTGAATATCTCAGAAACGATACTAAGAATTGCTACGGTAACTCGCTTCAGCTGGTACTTTGTTGAAAACAGAACTGTTTTCTAACGCTGTGGTTTAATTGAGAACATTGAACACACACATGTTATTTCTGAAATTTTGTTTAAATTGAAGAACTTTTGATCGAGTTATGTCAAAATATCGCAGGGTCCAGTTTTTGAGACACAGACCGTCAATTCACTACTGTTGCTATGGAAACCACGCAGCTGGTTCTAAGCCAATTTAATTTTTTTAAACTTATTAAATCGACAATTGAATAAGGTTCATTTGTGAAAAAAATAAGTAGTGAATGTTGTGAATTGGTGAAGTTATGTTATGTATTAATTGTAGCGCGGTCTGGTTTTTTAAGACACAGTGTAGATACCAGTAACAGTAAGGGATGTGTGGCCTATTGAATTGTGGCATCGCTAGTGATCCACCTTTAAGGTCATTTTAGGGATTTTATCTGAAAGTAAGTGTAGCTTACTTTTCCAGTCTGTCATAAAAAGTCCAGGCGATCTAATAAAGTATGACATTGCCGGTGACCTTGAGTGACCTTTGAAGGTCATTTCAGATACTGTGAACGGTTTCATTGTCAGAATCTTAATATACTGCATATTTTATGTACGAAGTCGATTACAACGGTCCGACATTATAAAAGTGAACAATTATTTCTAATGTGTTCCACCGGAAGGACTTTTATGTTTTGCTGTGCGCGACCTATTAGTGATAACTAAGTTTCTTGTTAGATTTTCTTCCTCGCTTCTCATTCTCCATATATTTGTCTTTCTTTAATTGGCACGTGTTGTTGTATTTAACATCGTTATAACGCCCGTAGTTAAATATTGTCGATTATGTTGGTTCTGTGCAGCGTGCAACTCGATAGGGTTCGTGGCGTCCTATTGGAACATAGCGTTCTTTCCAGAATGGTGTAGCAACGTCGACTTGGATGATACCAAGACCTACAACACAGTCGTACGAGTCAGCGGCGCCTGGGCCGGTATTGCCTACGCCCTGAAACAATTGCTCGACTTCTACGGTTGGCACCGAACCGTCTATCTGTCCAACGAATCGGGCCGCTGCTATTACGGCGGCGTGCCAATCAAAGGCTTGCTGTCGACGGCAGAAAACTTCACGTTCTACTTCATCAGCATGGCTCCGAATCCGACCGATGCAGAGATCGAAGATTATATCCATCAGATACATATCCGCACAAGAGGTTAGCTTGCCTAAAACGTTATAAAAACTGGAGATAACTGGTGAGGGCTCCACATATTTCCTTAACGGTACAATAATACTGTAGTTTTGGTTTAAACTTTGACATGCATTTAGTGTCATGCAAATAAATGCCGCTGCTAGTGTTGCAAAAGAAAAAAACGAAAGTTGTCCGACCTATATTTTAGTGAAACAGTAGTTCTTATTGGCATATCTATTTCCGATTGCTGCAAGATTACGGTGAAATATGAAAAAGAAGGACTAACGGTATATTAATGTGTCAACAGTGGCTGTTTTCTGTCACTGGCCGGCCGTGACGCAGCGCTTTCTCTTCCGCGCCCAGGACAAAAACATGACGAACGGCGACTATCTGTTCTTCATCTTTTCCAGCCTGTATTCGGCGACGCCGACCGAGCAGCCTTGGGTCGCGTACGATTTCACGAACGAAGACTTCGAAAGACGAGTGAAGGTGTTCTACGCAGTCAAACAGGTACTACCAGTTGAAGCGTCCAATACTAATGTAAAATACCGAATACATTTCTAACCTAAATAATGTTAAGGATACCCAACGGACATCAGCGCAGAGGTACGGGAAGCGCTAGCACACACGTTTATTTACTTACTTCGTTACATTAGTTTATACCGTGGTGACTGGTGATAGTGTCAGAGTAATGTGCAATACGGTATTCCTGTTTAAAAACATTTTTATATTTTATTATGTTACACATTACCGCACCCGAGCTTCGCAGAGGTGTGACTGAAAGCGGACTGTTTCAAAACAACGTTTCGAAAGTCCCGGTTGAGCCAAATTAAACGGGGCCAATGCAGTTTCTTTCGTCGTCACAAAGCACGTTTTAGAGAATTTTGATGATTTTTGGCAGGTGAAATAACAGTTCGTTTACGCACTTTGATAAGAATAAAAATTAAATATTTTTCGCCATAGGGCGCTACAAAAGCTACTGATTATTTTTCTCTGTAGCAGCATTTTAGCTGTTTTACTTACCGGTACTCATAACTTTTACATTAAAACAATTTTATTAACAAACAACTTCTATAATAAAAAAAACTTCCGCTTTTGCTAGTATTATTTGTTGGCATCTACACAGTTTCTCAAAAAACGGACCGCTACGATAATATGACAGAACTTCACCAATTCTCCACATTCACTGATTATTTTTGGCGTAGACAAACCTTATTAAATTCCCAATTCACTAAGTTAAAAGATTTTTTTTAAATTGGCATAGAACCAGCTGCGTGGTTTCCGTAGCAACAGTAGCGACTTGATCTGTGTCTCAAAAAACTGACCCTGCAACCTCTTGACATAACTCGATCAAAAGTTCTTTAAGTTAAATAAAAATTCAGATATAAAAATGTTCAATATTCTTAATTAAATCACAACGTTAGAAAACAGTTGTGTTTGCAGCAGAGTACCAGCTGAAGCGAGTTACCCTAGCGATCCTTAACTGCGCGTTATTCTACAGTTTATGCTGCCTTATGCCTCATATCAGAGATCTGATTGAGGTCTATAAGATTTTCAGTGGAAAATATGATGCCACAGTAACAAACTGGCTGACGGACAGATATTTGGAGAGTCATTATGATCTGAGAGGCCATAGATTTAGTTTATATCAGTCTCAGATACATTATGATACTAGGAAATGCAATTTTACAAACACGATAATTTCTATTTGGAATGGTCTGCCGGATACTGTTATTTCAGCAACCACTGTAGATACTTTTAAGGCTCGCCTAGATAGATTTGGGCAAAACCAAGAAATTATTTACAACTGGAAAACAGATATTCATTTCGGAAGTCGGAGTTAATTTGTGTTAGTTTTAGATTTTGCTAATTAAGAACTGAACTTAGAGGTCAAAGACCTACGTTCAGAATTAACACTACTACTACTACTACTACTAACTACTACTACTACTACTTCTACTACTAGTACTACTACAACTACAACTACAACAACTACTACTACTACTACTACTACTACTACTACTACTACTACTACTACTACTACTTATAAACAGAAAAGGTAAATCTTTAAAAAAGGTGTTTCTATCGGAATAATAAAATGTTTTGCGGTATCGACACTTAGGCCTACAGCACGCGTGAGTGCTGTCTTTCGGCATTGACACAACCCCACAATCGTTTTGCCATTAGTTTATTGCCATGTCGATGCTACGTTATTCGAAGTCCGCCCAGAAATCCGCTGTTCAGGTGTGTTAAGTCACTAATTACATGTAGTGAACATTGTGAATTGGTGAAGTTATGTCATATTAATTGTAGCGGTCCGGTTTTTTAGACACACTGTATAATGTACTGTAATCTTTTTGGGGGAATAGCTACCTGTTTTTGCTATAATAACGCATGTTGTATTTTCTGGACTCCTAAGTACAACACGACTTTCTTTGCAAATAGGCCTATCAGTCTGTATGATGTATCATAAGTGATGATAGACGTGACGCACTCTAGCGTGTTACGCTTTCATTAAGATAAAATTGGCACCATGTCACTTACTGCTCTATGTAGTATATATCTGCCAAAAATCATTTAATTTTATAAATGCGTTCGCTTGTTACAAGCAAAAATGTAAGCTGGCTTCATTCACAGATTAGCAAATTTGTGCACGGATTTGAACTGTCTATACACGCGACATGGTGGTTGCGTGTATGAACCGCAGGCCTACTCATTAAGCGCCTCACTTTACTTTAGTAAAAGAGGCGCTTATTGAGATAGGCTGTGTCGTGACGTCGTTGGTCGTTGGTCGTTGGTTAATTGGTTGGTTGGTTGTCACGCGCGTGCACTGTGGCCAAACGGTGCATTTTAGGCCTATAGTTACTATGGAACACTAATAGGAAACCCTACCCCAGGAATTCAATGGTACAACTTTCGACCCACTGGGGTGACCCCTAACCGGGGAATTGGCCCCCTGTGAGGCGCTTTTTGTCAAATTACTTTGACCTCTTGTTTTGTATACGCACGCAGGTGGCCTTATAAGTACATGCGGCTAGTCGAAGATAGGTTTTATTGCCAGAATGAGAGAAAGTAAAAACCAACCGACGTGACGTACGAATGGATAGAGGTATATGTGTCCCTATTTGTAATCTCTATGCAGCTGAAATCAGTCAGCCAGTTTGTATCCCGGGCTGTACTGTAGTGCAATGTGTGCAGCACTAAGTTAGCAGCGACCACGCTTTCCTGTGGGAAACGGCGAAATTCGACCCGGCATTGAATCGATACTCCTTAATCGGTTGACATAAATTCGAATTACTTACCGACAAAATCAAATATTGTAAAGCCCAATGCACAGCGGAAAACTGAACTGTACTGAACTCAACTGAACTGTTCGGTTCGGTTCAGTTCAGTTTCCCGCTGTGCATTCAACCGGAGACAATCCGCAACGATTCGGCGACGAAATTGGCTGTCGTCGCAGGTTCTCACATTCTCGTAAATCCACCAATCAACTCAACTCAACTTTATTAAAGATAATTGCAGCCCCAAGGCTGGATTAAAATAAAAATAAACAAACACACAACACAAGGTACAATACAACACAAAGTACAAAAACTTACTAATAAAAGCTAAATAAAATCATATCATATATAATGATCAAGGGCATAATTAATGAAATATGTCTTAGAACGAGTAGTATGCACATGTGGCAATTTAAAAATGGATGGGTGACGCAGTTTACCAATGACACAATCCGATCTCTCTTCAGGCAACAGATAATTAAGACAACTAGATTTATTTAATA
>Ga0209149_1002223_pt1 | contig 10696 bp, 9 predicted proteins | sample WorMetTyACAVOLI2_FD_187423 | JGI IMG/M metagenome (GOLD analysis project Ga0209149, IMG submission 187423) | Marine gutless worms symbiont microbial communities from Max Planck institute for Marine Microbiology, Germany - Olavius algarvensis... ...
GGCTGGTTACATACCGAAATGGTTTACCCGTCCACAGACGGTCACCCATCCGAGTACTAACCGGGTCTGACGTAGCGCAACTACGTTGATCGAAGCCAACGCGTTACCACTAAGCCAAACCGCCAACTAGTAGGTATGGGATCAGAGTCAGATTGCTTGTTGGGGCAGTTGAATAGGATTTTAGAGATTTTGGATTCAGAAGCAGGCTTAAAAGTGAAGAAATCAGGGGGTCTTATTGGTAGACCTTATTGGCTGGCTAGCGAGATTTTTTTTTTGGGGGGGGACACAATTTGTCACGTAGCTGTCATCGAGTTCCAAATCTGCTGTTGTGTACCAACTTTCGTCAAAATCGATGATTTTTCATTGACATAATATGTATGGTCTAACGATTTTCAAGATGGTGGCCGTCCGCCGTCTTGAATTTTTTTCATATTTGGGCACTTGACTGTCACCGAGTTCAAATCTGCTGTTGTCAAGAGTCGAAGCCAAGTCAAGTCAAATTTTTAATATGATGCGACAAACGCACATCGGAAAACAGAAGAACAATGAACAGGACATGGAAAATTCAGATAAACATAAAATCATACAGTAGTAGAATTAAACAAAATACAACATCACATACAATCATACAACACATGCAAGATAAAATACTTTTATGTGTAAGCCCCTACTGTAAGCTGGTAAGTCAAAGGAATGGCCCCAGGTACGCAAGTTATCACAATAATTACGACGTGGTGGTAAGTACAGTGCGGGGTCTGCTTTTGGTAACACATGCATGGGCAGAATATACAATTACCTGTGTGTGCGCGCCTGTCTGTCTGTGTGTGTGTCCGTCACACTTTCTGTCAACTCGCCTACAGGTCAGACCCCTCAACGGATTTTTACAGTTGATAGCTTTAAAGACGCGGATTTACGCAAGAATGTGCCTTTTCGGGGACTAGATGATGAATAATCACATTTAGAGGTCGAAATTCCCCCACAATCCCCATTTTGGGGCTTGAATAGGCATTTCAAGCCAAATATGCGAAAAATTCAAATAGCTATATCTTCGGATATGTGTATCAGATTGGCATGAAATTTGACAGGCAACTGCGGCCAGCAACAGAGACTTCGTATGGTGGTAACACAATGCCAAGATGGCGGACGGCCGCCATTTTAAAACTCGATATATCGCCATATCTTAGTGAACAAGAACTTAGCTATCGCAAACAGATCGCGCGTCAGCTGCGCACACAATACGTCGAGGGCATCTATGATAACCCCATGACCTTGAAATCTAGGTTAACGGTCATTCAAGGTCACTGGTAACGGAACGGTTGAGTAGATCATACACGACTTACTATATATTAGTCGAGCTATTGGACGTTGAATATTATCGTGACCTTGAAATGTGGGTCAGATGTCATTCGAAAGTTTGGGTGCGGTTTCCTATTCGCCTTCTATAGTAACTGTGGCCGTATCTGTAGCCGTTCGTGAGATATTCAGTGTCAAAGAATGCCGTGACCTTGAAAACCAGGTTAGGGGTCGTTTAGGGTCATTGAAAATGGCGCCGTTTGATAGACCATATGCAACTTTCTATTGGTCGGCCAGTGTAAATGTAGCTCTATCTTGTACCATTTTCGAGTTTTTTGACGTTGAATAATATTGTGACCTTGAAATCGGGGTTAGAGGTCACTCAATGTCATTGAAACTGGTGCCATTCGAAAGTTTGGGTGCGGTTTCCTATCCGCCTTCTATAGTAACAGTGGCCGTATCTGTAGCCCTTTGCGAGATATTCGGTGTCAAATAATGGCGTGACCTTGAAAACAAGGTTATGGGTCGTTCAAGGTCATTGAAAATGGCGCCGTTTGATAGACAGTTATGCGACTTTCTATTGGTCGGCCATTATAAATATAACTCTATCTTGTACCATTTTCGAGTTATTTGACGTTGAATAATATCGGGACCTTGAAATCTGGGTTAGAGGTCACTCAAGGCCACTCAAAGCTTAGGTAGGGTTTCCTATTCGCCTTCTATAGTAACTTTGGCCGTATCTGTAGCCGTTTGTGAGATACTTAGCGTCAAAGAGTGGTGTGACCTTGAAAACATGGTTAGAGTTCGTTCAAGGTCATTGGAAATGGCACCATTTGATAGATCGCATACTAGTTCCTATTTGCCCTACTATAGTAACAATGGCGCTATATTGTATCGTCTGTGAGATATAGCGACTTATTGGTCGAAAATCCCGAAATTTATATACCCTACCTGTATTTAGTGCCCCCTTAGGAAGTGACCCTGTCGGAATTTCGTGATGATGTTTGATGCGTTTAAAACTGGAATGATTGCGCTACCGTACGGTGAAAAAACTGTGACGATATGTTAAGCCGTTTTCGTGTAATGCCGGAATGTTACGGACGGACAGACGGACAGACGGACGGACAGATTTGCTATATCAAATGTGTGCTGACGCGCGATAAAAATCACCCGATTTTCATGAAATTTTGTCCACAGCAGCAGAGTTTGAACTGACTGAACTTCACGTGTTCAAAAATGAAAAAGTTGCATTGGACAGACTCCGAGTTCGACAGAACGTATTTCTTGTATAAAATTGATCTATGTCAGTATTTTGCACTACTAGTGTGACTGAAATAGCCGAGTCGCTTAAGGTGTCTGAAAAGAGCATTAATTTTGTTGCAGACGCTTAAAAATCACATTGTAGTTGTTTATCTAAATTCAGTATAGAAATTTCACCGAATACAAAAATTCTGCGGGAAAAGTTTCCAAAAATCTTTTGGAGTGTTGCATGGTTTCTCTACGATAGCAGAGTCTGTTAATCTGTTAACCTATTCTCTCAAGTCCTGTATAATAACAGTCATGTGCTGAATAGTCTTTTACTTATGGCAAATACAAGAACATATAATCTAAGACAAAGATCTCATAACAGAACACTTGTTGCAAAAACCAGTTCATAACTGAGAGCGATTTCATTCTCAGAATGTTGTACAAACGCATATTTTATTGACTGATCTATTAACTTATTTTTGTAATTAGTTGCGGTTTGTTAACTTCTAATAAAGATTATGATGATGATGATGAAAAAATCTCGTCGCGGTTGTTTATGTGAATTTAGTAGCTACGTACCGGCACATTGACTCTGACAATCTCGTGATACTCGCTGGTACAAATATAACCATCACATGTCGTTGGTCACCTACTCGAGCTTACTGGCACTTCTACAGCCTCACGTCGGGTGCAGCACCGTGTAGCTTTAATTCCTCTCGACTTTATCGCGGAATCTCTCTTTGCCCATCTGCACCAAGAATTTCACTCGCGAATTCGTATAGTTCATGGCCCAGCTCGACAACTCTCACCATCCGCAGAGCACGACTCTCTGATGCTGGAACCTACATTTGTGGCAGTCGCAATCCATATACACTCTCTACGGCAGATTCCGTTACCGTCGGAGTAATTGGTACGTGTATACATTGCATTACCATGGTGAAGTGAAGTCTCGCGAGATTTCGTGAAAGAATCTTCTGTTATCGCTCATAGTGGGCACCAAACATTTTGAAACATAGCCATTGGCAAAGGCAGTTGTTATCCGGCAAATAATGCTATTGTTTATAACGCTCGTATTCTATCTGTGAACCAGTGTGCTGTGTCGTGTAATAGGATTGTCCGGTGGTTTGCTGATATTGATGTGTATTTTTTTCTTTTTTAAACAGTTTTATGTATTTTACATTTTAACTATGGACTTCTGTCTGAAATAAACATGGATGGATGAATGGATGGATAGCGTTTTTTTTCCCGATATTAAGTTTGAGGTGGCTGTCTTTCTGTCCGTGCACAAATAGCTCGGCGACGGTGCCACCGATCGGCGTGAAATTTGCATATGGTACATTATTGATGGTTGACAGCACAGAGGTGCTATGTCCACTCTTTGTCGTAACTGAGATTTTGAATACTAAGTGATAGCCCGAACATTTTCTCATCTCTGAACAAAATTTGAAATTTTAATTTGTTATAAAAAACGAAGAAAAATGACAGCCGAAGCAGTTTATCAAACTTGGGTGGATGCGCGTAGGCGTTATGTCCATCCGCTTAGTGCACAAAGGTTTTAAATCCGGCCGTTGCTACGGTTACACCGAGGTGTAAACGTAATCTGCTCAAAATGTCCATCCTGAGCCCTGACATAAGCACAGAGACAGCGACGCCACTGACTGATGGCTGCAACAACGACAGACATGCATGGACTGACTCGTATTTTAACAAGAGGTCAAAGTAATTTGACAAAAAGCGCCCATTCCCCGGTTAGGGGTCACCCTAGGGGCTTGAAATTTGTATCATTGAATTCCTGGGGTAGGGTTTCCTATTAGTGTTCCATAGTAACTATAGGCCTAGGATGCACCGTTTGGCCACAGTGCACGCGCGTGACAACCAACCAACCAACCAACCAACCAACGACCAACGACGTCACGACACAGCCTATCTCAATAAGCGCCTCTCTTACTAAAGTAAAGTGAGGCGCTTAAAAATGCAACTCATTCGAGATACTTTTCAGCTAAGTTGGAAAAATTATTTTCAACTTACTAAATATTTCGATTCATTTATGTTACTTGAATATCACTAGAACTAGATGTATGTTATCGTAACTATAACGCAGCATTTGACAATATAAAAGTCGTCAGCATAGCCTAGATATAGACTTATCACCCACCGGTTATTAGCACATTCTCCAGTCGCAAGTCTAAATCTAACCCTTGGTTCACTTCTGGTCTCCGCTCTTTTAAGTCTAAAGATCGTCACGCTGAAGACATCTGGAAACACACTCACTCTGCTCTTGACTGGTCCTCTTTCAAATCTCTTCGTAACCGCTACCACAATCTTATTCTTGCGTTCAAAAAGAAATACTAGTCTAAACTAGTTTATTCATCCTCTGATAATCCCCAGCGTCTTTGGCAAACTATAAACAAACTATTACACCGTAATTCCTTCTTATCTCCACCTACCTGCAATTTGGCCAGTGCTCTTGCAAATAGCCTTGCTTCTTTCTTTATAGACAAAAAATCTAAACTTCATCTCTCTCTGACCAACAGTTTTACCTCAGCATCCCCGCATTCACCTTTTAAAAAAACGCCTCCTGACTTCTCCACTTTTAAAACTACTTCTGAATTTGAAATCTAAAATACAGAGCTCCTCTCCCACTACAACCCGCTGCGCTCGTAACCTTGGCTTTATTTTTGATGAACATCTTACCTTCTCGGACCAAATCACTGCACTTTCTAAACTTTGCTACTGTCACATTCGTGCACTTCGCTGTATCCGCTCACATCTTGACTTCAAAACAGCCAGCACCATTGCAATTACCTCCATCCTCCATTCTAAACTTGACTACTACAATTATCTCTATCACAACCTTCCAAAATGTCAACTTAACCGGATCAGCTTATACAACAGCTTGTACGGTTGATCACGGCTTGTACGGTAGTACAAGCTGTTCTCACAGTCTGAACTATAGTAAGTTGCAGTAACAACTTTAATACCAAACTTGGTAATGGCTGTTGGGCTACGGGAGCACCTAAAAAATGATGCGGACCACGTACACCGTACCACGTACTACGTACCCTGAACAGGGTAACAGCAACAGAAATGTAATAAAACTGCAAATATAAATGTAAAAAACTGTGGTTTATACACGAGTTAACGGCGCATGACACATCTAAAACTGCAAAAATTACAAAAAGGTGATATCACTCAACAGCACATTGACACTTAGGCGAAGTGCCATCACTCGTGCTGCCATGCAGAGCTTAGAAAATCAGATTTGGAGGTCACGGCTCGCCATCTCAACGAAGCTGAAGCTGTACAACAGGTGTATCTTACCAGTATTCCTGTATGGTTTGGACTGCTGGGCGATATCTAAGACAGACGCACGCAAGATCGATGCACTCGACCAGTGGTGTCTGCGTATGCTGCTTGGCATCAAATGGTACCAATTTGTATGGAATGATGTTGTACGGAGGCTAACGAAGCAACCCAAACTCACTGCTATAATCCAATCGCGCCGGCTTACCCTATTTGGGCATATTGTGCGCATGGACGACAACGCAGAGCCAAGAGGATCCTGTTAGCCTCCCCTCCGGCAGACTGGAGAAGACAACTAGGTCGTCCCCGCATCACGTGGCTCAGCACTGTCCAACAGGATCTGAAACAACACCACTTTACGCTCCCCGAAGCAGCAGATTTGGCTCAGAACCGCCCTCTGTGGAGGGTGATGGCGACGTATGGTGCTACGCAATCGTGAGTTGCATGCCAGAAACGACGATGACAAATACTGCATAAATTGTCGTGAACTTACATGGCGCCAAAACTTAGAAAAAAGCAGACGAATTATTTGTTGAGTGGCTGTTACCGGGAATCAATGGTGCGTACGTAATATATGAAGGTGTGAAATTGTTCATTATAACATTATTATTTTTCAGACACTACATTCGAAATATTTTAAGAAACAGGTTAATTAACTTTATTGCGGTGAATTTAAAACATGGCTGAGCTAGTTTATGGTATTATAAATATCATTCGCGTGGCGCGGTTGTGATTGTTTTATTTTGTTTTGCTAGGTGTCCATCTGCAATCACGCAAAAGCTCGATTTTGTGGACTTGTAACAGAAAAAGGTCAAAATAAACCACAAATTTGGAATCCCCGACTCCAATTTGCCTATTCACTATACAACTTTTATAGAGCTACGATGACAGTTTATGACATTTTACTCTTGAACAACTCCATTGTTAAGCGTTGAGTCGGAAAAAAAAACTAAGTCCCGTTTTGGCCAAAATTTTGACATTTTTTGCGATAATGTAGAAAGTCGATATTAATTTAAGTGTTCTAACCCCCAAAAGGCACTTCCTTGAGTGATTCCACGTTTTTTGAGCTACAGCTCGCAAACATCTGTCAACGGGTGTAACTTGTAGGCGCTTCCAAGAAAAAAAGGTCGACATATTAAAAAAATTGCAGATGTTATATTTCACCACTCTCACCAGAAGCTCCCGCTGCACGGATTTTTACAAAAATAAATGTAAAAAACTGCTAATACTGGATATCCGTATTTGGCAGAGGGCTACAGAAATGGAGATTGCTGTGAGACACAGATACGCGGCTAGTATTGGCAGTTTGGTGTGGGCCTTAACCAAGCGAGAAAGTGACCAGGAGGAGGCGTTTGACGGGGGGAAGATAACGGAGAACACTTGGCCGTGAGTAAATGATTTACCCTCGGCGTGGCGTAATGGTAGGGACTAGGACGTCAGACTATAGCAATCAAACAGCACTTCTACTGGTGTCTTTTTTAACTGCTGCTAGCAAATAACATTTAATCAGATGACACCTTGTTTTCAGATTTGCAGACTCATCATTCCCTCGGCTATACTTTCTGAAACTTTCATGTAAATAAACCGTATATTGACTGAGTTATGCCATTTAAAGCTAGGGGGTCCGGTAATTATGCCTCACCATGTAGAGAGCTAAAGACCATATGATAAAAAAGTCGCTAGTATCAGAGAAGCCACTGCGAATTATTCAAAGCCACTAGTGCAACCACGGTCAGTTGAAGCACTGTTGTGTGAACTTCACCCTGCAACCTTGACAGAAGTCACAGCACTTATTAAGAAGTCAACTAACAAGCAATGCGAGTTGGACCCGATGCAAATGTGGCTTCACATGGACATGTGCAGTGTCATTGCAACAGTTATTACACTTGTGTGAAATGCCTCCATGACTCGAGGAAAGTTTCCAGCTCTACACAAGTCCGCCAGTGTCTGTCCCCGGCTGAATAAACCTCATCTTGATACCAATGATCTGAGCACATACAAACCGATTTCTAACTCAAGCTTTGTCTCTAAGATTCTCGAACCTATCATCGATTCGAGATTTACTGAACATGCCGATTTATGTAATCTTCTGTCACCACATCAGACAGCATATCGTAAGTTTCATTCAAATGAAACAGTACTCGTCAAGGTCCACAACGACATCATTACGGCCATTGATCGCGGTGATATTGGAGCTCTCGCCATGCTCTACTTGACATCAGCATTCGACACCGTCGACCGTCAGATCCTTCTAGACGTCCTTCACCAGCACTTCGCTGTCAACGATCTAGCACTCGACTGGTTTCGTTCTTACCTGTCCAATCGCTCATATACAGTTCATCTGAATTCTGATGTGTCGGAGACGGTTGTTGTCTACTGTGGCGAAGCACAAGGCTCATCATTGGGCCCAAAGACGTTCATAGCATACACAGAAGAAATGGACGGAGTCTTCGCCCAGCATGACGTCAGTCATCACTGTTTCGCCGATGACACACAGGCGTACACACATGCTTCTCGATCACAGGCGTCTGCAGTAGCGAACCAGCTGAATACGTGTATTGCTGACGTTGCCGATTGGTGCGGATCTCACAGACTGCAGCTGAACACTGACAAAACTAACTTATGTGGTTCAGTTCGTCGGCGTCACTGCAGTCCATACCGTCATCTGATAGAAGTGTTATTGTCGGCCAGGATACAATCGAAGCGTGTGATAGTGCGCGTAACCTTGGCATGCAGTTCGACTGCGAGATGAGCATGCAAGCTCAGATCGCAAAGACCACGCAAATATGTTTCTTCCACCTGCGACGTCTACGTCATGTTCACCGGCTACTGGGACGACAGGTGGCAGCACAACTCGTGTCAGCATTTGTCATAAGTCGACTCGACTATGGCAATGCCACACTCTCAGTTTCTGGATTGCCGCAGTCAACTCTCGCACCACTACACCAAGTTGTGATTGCAGCCGCACGTCTTGTTTGCGATCTACGTCCACGCGAACATGTGACCAGTGCACTGATCGATTTACACTGGCTTCCTGTTGCTGCACGTATCAAATTCAAGATATGCATGCTAGCATACCAGTCATTGAACAGTACTGCACCAGCATACATTTCCGACATGCTGCAGCCAGTCTGTTCACTTCAACGTCAAACTAATCTGTGCTCTGCGACAAATTCTGAACTCTTTGTGCCGCGTACTCATGTTCGACTTGGTGAAAGAGCTTTCAGTTCAGCAGCTCCTCGCCTATGGAATGCTCTACTTACAGACATCAAGCGAGCCGCCGCTCTACTAACATTTAAAAAGAAACTCAAGACCTTTTTTTTCTCTAAACATCTATGCTGATTTTACTGTATTTTATCATCCCCTTTTTAGTACACATTGCATATATATCTGTAAACAGCTGGTCATCTAGTCATGTAAGCCGTATTGTATGTTTAGATTAAATGAAATTAAATTAGATGCCTCCAGCCCTCCACTGCTGCATTTGTCCGACATCTGGTGTAAACGGCATTCCCAGATGCAATAAATGAATGGCCGTTGAAAGATACTGTACAATTGTCTTATGAATAAAAATAAGCCTATTTAATTTAAAGATTTCACAAATTTCCTAAAATAGTATTACAGATTTTAAAGTGAAGTAATGTCTGAAATCACATCTGCCTTAGTATGTAGTGTGAGATTTGCGAATTCATTCACTAGATGTCTTTGTGGCAACACCAGTTGACGTCAAATTGTATTTTCTGTTGTATACTGTTCCTTTGTCCCTATTACAATTTTGCCCAAAATGTGGTCATTTAATCTGTTGGTGCTAGTGATTACCTCCAGCAAATTGCATCAAAATACATTCAATATTCTTGCAAAGTGAAAGAAATACCGATGACATGAGACAGACACCAAGACAGACATTGCGCGCATTATAAGTCTACGTATTATTATTATTATTGTCCCAGGACAATAATAATAATAATAATACGTAGACATATAATGCGCACAGTGTCGGAGTATACGACCGAATCTGAGGCGCAGGCAGTCGCCAGGTGGGATGTTGCGTCATGTTTAAGGATGGTTCATAAGACTAAACAGGTGGGTTTGAGCCGGTGTTTGAAAGTTTGCACAGTTGAAGCATTTCTTATGGCGGCTGGGATTTCATTCCAAATCTTGGGGGCACAGTAGCTGAAGGCACGCCTACCAAAGTCAGTTGTTACAGTTGAAACATTGAGCAGCTGCTGACTGGACGAGCACAGGGCTCGCGTGGGCTCATAAGGAAACAGAAGTGAATGTAGATAAGCAGGTTGGTGTGTGGATAGAATCTTGTAGGTAGTTAAGGCCAACTTGAAATCAATACGCTTACGGACTGGGAGACAGTGGAGATTAGAAAGCCGCATGCTAGCTGACAAGTGTTCGCGATGACGACCAGAGGGTACGACACGAGACAACGAGTTTTGTGCACACTGTATTTTATGTATGTTGGCTGCCGATGTACCATGCAGGAGAGAATTTGCATAGTCTAGACGGGATTGAACTAACGAGGTAGCTAATGTGGTGGCCATGCAGTCAGATAATGCAGGGCGAATATGTCAATGGTACAGACAAGGCAAAACATAATGACTCCACTGCAGCAAAGGCTGTGGAGGCACAGCAATAACATAATAGTAATCAATAATTTTTAAAAAATATCACTAACATTCATAAGACAATTCAACTTGAAATCAATACGCTTACGGACTGGGAGACAGTGGAGATTAGAAAGCCACATGCTAGCTGACAAGTGTTCGCGATGACGACCAGAGGGTACGACACGAGACAACGAGTTTTGTGCACACTGTATTTTATGTATGTTGGCTGCCGATGT
>Ga0209149_1002225_pt1 | contig 10694 bp, 7 predicted proteins | sample WorMetTyACAVOLI2_FD_187423 | JGI IMG/M metagenome (GOLD analysis project Ga0209149, IMG submission 187423) | Marine gutless worms symbiont microbial communities from Max Planck institute for Marine Microbiology, Germany - Olavius algarvensis... ...
TACTTTATCGTTTCCTGGACAATAGTCTGCTGCTTATTATGTCTATACCCAGTGGACCTTGAGGTTTATACTTAGGCCACTTTAAAAATTTATATACAATACAATACAACACATTTTCAGTTGTGTAAAGTAAGAAGTTTCTACGTTATTTTGGATATCCGTAATAGTGAAGATTTTGTTCAGATATCCGAAAAAAGAATCTCAGGTATCCAAAATAAGTATCTCAGATAACCGAAAACATTATTTTGGATATCTGAAATAAAACGCTTATTCTTAATTATTTTGGATATCCGAAATAATTATTCTGGATATCCAAAATACTAAGTTCGGATATCCAGAGTAACTATTTCGGATATTTGAAAATAATGAATAAATGTTAATTCCGCTTGCCATGGAAGTCTAAGGCTATGGCTAAGGCTAAGGACTATCATATCTATTGTGACTCTACCAGTACGAAAGCCACACTGGATCTCTGGTAGCAAGATCTTGACGACGTGTGCTGATAGTCTGTTGAGCATAACACGGACTAAAACTGTTTCAGCTACTGAGGTAACAGCCATTAGCAACACCTGCATCAACTTACCTATACAGTGCTATAGACTGCTCCATCGTACCGAGATTTTCCTCGTTAATAGATGCCTCCTGCCATGTTGTATAGTCTTGAGACACAACGCGCAAATTCAATTCGAGTTTCAAAACTTGCCGATAAAAGTTATTGTGGAAAATCTACGTAAAATTTACTGTTTTTTATTCACTTCACACGCAATGAAACTATTTGTCACAGTTGATTACGTCCGTAAAAACGAATTTGGTGTAAATCTATCCATTAGGCCTACGGAACAACACTAGACTGTGTTCAGAGAGTGCAAACCGCCGCCAAGGACAATATCTCAAGCAAAAGTAATCCGGGATTCGAATCCGGACTTCCAGATTAACCCAGTCCCGGATGTCTACTGAATCGCTCCCAGAATGTAGTAGATTCATTCTCTTGTCGGCGTCAGTCATTTCGCCAACTAACGTAAAATCGGCTGGTATGAGAAATGCTAATAAATCTCCCCAAATCTCCTATTCCGCAATGGTGAGGGAAATGAAAAAGTGATCCGGAGTCCGTATCCGCCAAAAAATTAATCAGTTCTTTCGATTAGTAAGTTCAATCACAACACCAAATTTCAATGAAATCGACTCACTGTCTTTTCAGTAATCCTGTTCACAGAATGACATAATGACAGAATGAAGACAGAATGGCAGACAAGCAACACCGCTCACATAACCTCATTGGCGGGAGTAACAAGAAAATGTGTAGTGCGAGGCACAGCAGACATACCACCCCCGGAATTGCAACGGTTTTGGTCTGTGGGTGAAGTTTGCGGCGGAGCTACGACCGTAAACGACTTAACCTTTTTCCGTCCTTGATCTTAATCTGTGATCTTTCAGCCTACAAAATGTAACTGGGAAATAGATGTACCTTTGCAGAATATTTTGGTTTTTGCCTAAAGTAAACAAGACCAAGGACGAACAGACCCACAGACAGACCCACAGCGTGGCGCGCTGTAAAATAGTACCCGCCTGCCAGTAGAAGCGGGGAGGGTACAATAACATAGTGATTTACTAGCAATAAAGAACATAAAATGACAATGAACAAACTACAGGCACAAACGGTATGCTAAAGGAGTGGCAGGTAATATGCGGTGTGCTAAAGGAGTGGCAGGTAATATGCGACGGTCCCTCTATACAGTGACCAAAATGACAGCTCTCTTCTGGCAAATGCCTGAAATACATCCATAAAAAACATCCCCAACTTTGCAATGATATTGTAGTGCTCAACAATAGAATTCAAACAAAAAGAAATAACATTTTTAACGAGCAATCATAGCTGAACAGTTGTTGATGGGTGTCGTCGATCGATCGCCACCACAAGCTCTGCACTAACACAGTACATTGATTTATTGGGCGTAGGCAAGTACTGCTCAATTCATGAACGAAAAAATGCTAAGTCACTCAAGGTCGTTCAATGTCATTTGAAATTACACCAATGAGTAGAGCATGTGTAACTTCTTACTAGTTATCCGTTGTAGGCCTAAATATGTGCGTGTGTTATAGGCCTATCGTTAGTAAATGGGTGTTTATAGCGACACAACTCAACTCAACTCAACTCAACTGAACTCAACTGACCCAATTGAACAGCGTACAGCTGAGCCAAGTTAGTCGTGTTTTTGTTTATGACGTCACGACCTACAAACTGAGTCAACTGTTGTTCACGCTGTCGAGTTGAGTTCAGTTCAGTTGAGTTGAGTTGAGTTGAGTTGAGTTGAGTTGTGTCGCTATAAACGGGCCTTAACATATTTAGCGTTGAATATTGGCATGACCTTGAATTCTGGGTTAGGGGATGTTCAAGGTCATTGAAAATAGCGCCGATTATATACGACTTACTATTGGTCTGCTATTGTAACTATGGCCGTATCTTGTACCGTTTTCGAAATAAAGCGAGATATTGTACGCATAACGCCAATTTTTCATGCCCACTTCCATTTAACTTGCACGATCACCTTGAAATCTTTCGACTTTTCTGAAAATTCTAATGCAAACTGCCCAAGTCCATAAGCTATTAAGTGGTGCAAAAACATTTCTAAAAATTTCAATTCTCTTGGTAGGGCTCAACAACGTTACATATGACAGACGACAGACAGACAGACGGATTTGCGACGACAAAAGGCGAACGTAACGTCATGCTTACTCTCTTCATCTCGAGTTTGCAGAAGCAGTTTGAAACTATACAGCTTTTTATTAATACTGTTTTAATAAGGTAAGCTATAAGCCTAATAAGTCAGTCATAGAGTTTGATTCAATGCCGATGTAAGTTGTATCCTCTGTTAAAGTGTGCGTGCTTTTGTTTTTTTTCTGTTTGTGTTAATGAAGTTACGGCTTTGTTGTAAATCTAGCGCTAGTAGCAGCTTAATGCCCATGTTAAACCTGAGTGTTATGTCTGTTTGTAATGACGGTCTGTGTGCCAAATCTTTGTGTTCTATAGCCTACAGTTCTGTCCTGCGTGGCAGCTTCTGGTCTGTTCTCGTTGTCGTTTGTAGCGGATGACTACGACAGTCTTTGAGTCGTAACTGTCCAGCGATCAGCATGTAGCGACTTCGTTTCTCGATCGTGTTTCTTGCGTTACGCGTAGTCCGACGGTCTTTGAGTCTTTGAAAATTGACACTTTGGCAGCACTGCAAGCGTTCGTGTATTGCCGACTTGATTATTTTGCTTGCTGTGATATTGCACATGTGCTTCTACAGGAGCTCTGCGTCCATAGTATACAAAATGTCAGAGATGTCAGCGGCTTATCACGGTTTGTATCGACTGGATGTAGCCAGTTTCCGAGCGCTGACGTCAACGGGACTACTTCAGAGATGTCAGTGAACTCAAAGCTAGAGAGCAGTGTACATTTCAGCAGGATTTACATAGGTCGGGTACAAGTAGTCGTCATCTGTCACGGTCAGTGTCGACACGTTGTCGTCGTCAGCGGTGGGTGCAGGGGCATGACGTCTTAGCATAGACCGCGGTATAGACTCGTAGGACGCGACACTCATCACCGAGTCACGTGTGCGCTGTGGTCTCAGCGACGTGTAGCCGCTCAACTCGGCACTCTGTCGCTGATGAGGTCGGCGCAGTTTCTCGTACGAGCCGTCGTCGTCATGCACTGAGCGCTGATTGACGTCCAAACAACACTCAGTGTCGTCGGTCTGTGTAGATGTCGCAGCTGGTGATGTCGGTCGCACAACGTGAAGTAGACGTGTCTCGCTTATGGCATCAGTAGCTACAGCCTCGTTATCGTCCTCACTGATGACGTCACAGCAACTCGATGTTACGTCACCGGTAGTGGGTGTGACGTCACGATAAGCTGCGTGGCGTGGTGACTGTCTCAACGCTGCTGTTTGCACGCTTAAGTTGAGCGTCACAGACGTGTCGCTGTCGCCCTCACGTTGACAGCTGTCAAGACGCCCATTGTTGTTGCTGGTGCTGGTAGTGGTGGTGGTCTTGCTGCTGGTGCTGGTAGTGGTGGTGGTCTTGTTGGTGATGCTGGTGAGTCTTGTGGTGGCGCTGGTCGTCGAGCGCAGACGCACTGCCAGCTTCTTGGAGCTTGTGTGTCGTGACGTGGTGCTTTGGCGAGGCAACGCACACGGCTGGTAGCTGCCTCGCGGCGGATGAAGGTGAACGCTGGCATCGACCGGCAACAGCCTCGCTCTCAGAAGAACAAACTCGTCCACGTCATCATCTTCAGTGACGTCAGCTGGCTGTGACGTAGTATCTGACGTGGTTAGTTGCTTGGCTACTGGTGACGTCAGAGACTCGGGCTGTGACGACGACGACGACAATGAAGTCAAGTGACTTCCGGCTGATGACGATGACGTTAATGACGTCAAACGGGGCGCCGCCTGTGACGTCACCAACTGTGACGTAGAGACAGTGCTTTGTAGCGGAATAGGTGAGACTGGTTGAAGCGACGACTTACTGCCTGTTGATTTACTGGACGTAGGTTTCGCCTTCCTGCAACGAGTAACATGACCGCGCACTTGTTTCACAGTGGTTCAGTAGCGTGGTTATAATATTATAAACCGTTAGGGCCTATTGTGTTGTACGTAATACAACAGATCAGATGTTACGTGACCAAACTGACATTTCAAAAACTAAGCATAATTACGATGTCGTAAAACGGTAAAATTCACGAACAGAAGGTCATAGAAAGGTCATTTTCTTACACAGTTTTACAGCAACCAGCGGTACAGTTGTCAGGAGGTCAAAGATGAATGACACTAGCTTTACAAAAAGCTGTATGCAGTGCACAAAATGCGCTGTGACTGAGTTAAGGCGTTCCCCGTCGAAACGTGAAACACTGAGAACTTTGACAGTTGCACGGCCAACGTCGTCACGTACACGCTTAAAATAAGGCAATATTGATTAAAATTATCGTTCGTCAAAATCTGCAACGGTGTATTATAAATCAAAGCCAATGCGGAAAGTTTGTAAAATCTTTACATTTTACAGTTTAAATTCGGCATATAAAGGCCAACCCCAAATATATAACGTGACCAAAACTGATACGGAAAGTATATTTAACATGGCAGCGGACGCTGTTTTTAATTTTATACGGATTTTTTTGGTCATACCTCAAGCGATACAAATTTTCGCATAAAAATTTCGTAAGCTGATAGAAAATGTCGTCCCCAATGTCTCAAGATGGTCAGAAGTCACTTTCGTAAAGTCCAAGACGGCGGCTTGCGTCACGTTGGAAGTAACAGAAGAAGCTCACCTGTCGCAAAGAGAACGCGCGATGCTTCCATGCATTCGACGCCGTCGTTAAGGAGATCCCCGTCGGATAACGTTTGGGGTGGAAAAAAACTAGGATGATGTGGCAGTTGGCAACAAGACGGTGAAAAAGATTGATGACATGCTTAACCGTTTCGACACAATACCGGCGTGTGACGGACAGACAGACGAGCAGACGGACAGACGGGCAGACATCTCGCGACAGTATAGTCCGCGCTATTCATAGCATCGCACGATGAAAACACCACAACTCGGCAGCGTATTGTCCGAATTGCACACAATTTGGTGCCCATGTGCCAAAGATCAGTTAGGTCACTGTGAGTCTGTGACGAAACTGACGACCATATTTGATTTCATTTTTTGGCCATTGCTCGGTTGCGAAACAATATTTTTGCATAAACGTTTCAGTCAGACATAAAATTGAGTCTCATTTCAGTCCAATCCAAGATGGCTGGTGAACATCACGTTGGAAACAAGAAACTCATCAGCAGATGAAATAGGCGAACGTTACGGAGAAATTCCAATTACCGCCTGAAACAAGCCATGGTTGTGTTGCTTTACAACACCTATACTCAAATTCCCCATAACGTTCGCCCACCTCACCAACGCATCGTGACATTTTCGACGCATCGTGACCTTTTTGACTATTGCACCTTACTGATGTTTCTTGTGGATCAATATCTATGGGAGTTCTATGGGAAAACACGTGCGAACCACGTGGTGCTGACTGTGATTTTTATTAGAAGGCCTAGAATGCTACAGAGATACTCAATTAAAAGCTTACGAAGCAAAGACATTACAGAACTAACGGCAGAACTGAAAAGTAGCAGCATTGTACAGTACAGAAATAAAATATATTACTTTGTTGGTGGTTTTGTTGGGCATGGCTACAGATTTAGGCCTAAATACACTAATAGTAATCGACCCTATGAAGATTATTGGACGTAGGCAAGTTACAGTTCGTTAACAATTTGGAAGTTACCAATCGTTTGCTGTGCTGTCGCTAGGCAAGTCGCTATCTCTCAGACCCGGATATGACAATTCTGGGAGATGTCGCCCCGATGCATGGGGGACATCTGAATGCGGCAACAGAATCAGTGGTACCAACTTCTCAGTAGCGTTCTATAGTAACTATAGATCTATCATACTTAGTTTTCGAGATATGAAAACGGGATCGGAAGACGGAAAGACCGAAGTCGGCACTCAACGCATATTAAGACGGGCCGACAAAATGTCGTAAGTCCGAATTTGCACGAAATTTCGTGCCAGCTACAGAAAATCTCATTGGCAGGTGTCAAAGAACCACAATAACAACCGGAAGTAAATTCAGGATGTCAACGCCTGCCACATTGTATTTTCCTATCTGAATGCGGCAAAAGAATCAGCGGCACTAACTTCCTATTTAGTGTTTAATTGTAACTATGGGTGTATTTTGCTTAGTTTTCGAGATATGACCACGGGACGGACAACGGAGGACGGACCGACGTTGTCAGTCATCGCATACCTGCGCCTGAAGGCGGGCCGGCAATAAACTGTATAGCAACACAACACATTGCACACATACACTGTAGGCCCCCTACACGCGCTATTGTCACACATTGCGATGATAACCTTGTGATGCAGCAGAGTGCGGATGTCATCTTCGACAGTTGAATAAATTCACAGCCTCAACAACTGATCTGACTTAGCCTCAAAATGACTGTGATCACTTCGACGCAACGCATACATAGACCCTACACATGCACACGAAACATGTCGCTAAGTGGACTACATACAACGGGTCTACGGTTTCCGCATACTGTGTATAGGCGCAATGTTGGTACGAGGATGATGTAGTATGAGCAGACTGCAAGCAAACAGTGTTATTGTCGTGTGCCTATTCACGAGAACGAGAAGGTTATCTTAAAAGGAAAAGGAAAACTGCATACATCAAGAAAATCTGTAGTTCGTGGCACAGCAAGGGAACCCGCCCCAGAATTAATGGTATAGAGGCTAAGAAATTCGGGACGGACAAAACCATGGGAAAAACAAGGGACAGTTCATTTTCGTTTGCTAGTACCTGCCACGGACCACCTACGTTCCAACACTGAACTGTCTTCACCCGTTCCAGAGATAGTAGGGGTCCTAAATTTTAAAAAGTGAATCACATGATGCAGCCCATACCCCTTAAAGGGCAATTTATCTGTCATCGGCTAGTACTTGCTACGATCCACCTACGTACCAAATTTGAAATGTCTGTCTTCAGCCGAGAGATAAGGGGTGGTCCCAAATTTACAAAAGTGGGTCACGTGACCCTGCCCACGCCCAGGAAAAAACAAAAAAAATACAAATGTGACCTTAAAATCATCGCCCAAGATCATCCCAGGGTCCAATAATGGGTTCTTTGATAAGACCACGCAGGACTTTCAATAGAGACCATAGCTATAAATTGCTTAGTTTTGAGAAAATTGCGTTTTTTACGCTATTGCGTAAAGCTCCCGCCTGCACTTCGTGCGGCAGGGCTTAATACAGCGTTTGTGGATAGACGCAGAACATGAAAACACGATCAATTATAGCAGCAAACGGACAAACAGACTTGAAGCAGTGAACTATGTCGTGGGCCTATTCGTCGCTCAGTTTCAAGTAGACCTGCAACGAATTCGACTGACGTGCGAAACGACTACAACTAACTCGATTCGTCTTCAAAGACTGAAGTCGACTTTACTAGTCTAGTTGCAGTTTTAGTTTTAGGGGACAACTGCGTCGCGGCAGTTTGTTTATGGGCGCAGAGAACCAAGCCTACCTTTTAAAGTTTCCTGTTGGCTATTGTAACTGACGGCGCAGTGCACGTGTGCTTAGCGCAAGCGCAGCACTGTACATCAATCAATTCACACACACTCACACGCTCTGTCGTCGAAACCTGCTTTGAGTGCCTGCTGAACTGTGAAAGCTATTACCGAGTAACTTTCTGAGTCGCAGGTCTTTTTCACTGTGCATCAAATATATATGCATGTATGTTAAAATTCAGCAAAGCCAAACTTCAAGTGTCGTCGTGATATTTAGTAATAAATTTTGTTATGCGGTTTTCTGTCTAGGATGGCTTTAACACATAACACGTGCGTCTATCTGTTGTTTGCCCCAAAGTCAAACAAGTCAGCCCGAAATTGAAGTAGAGGTTGTCCATATTACGTGTAACTTGTGGATACTAGTTTTGTGATCAAAAGGTCGAAGATCAAGGTCACAAGGCTGCAATATGCTAAAACGAGAAGTGTCATAACTGTCGAAAGGATGCCAATTATGATCTTCAAACTTCGTGCTAACATTGAATGTCCCACTAAATAAATGCCATTTACAAAGGAGTTACACAGTTGAAAAATCAAAGGTCAAGAGCACGGGGTCAACATTTGTGACTCTTGGGCTCATAGCTCAAGAATGGAAGACTTTAGAAAGTTCAAATTATCTGTCAGCGTTTCCTATGGCACGAGTAACTGGCGTTACTTTTTAGCCTTTGGGTTAAACGGTCGAAGGTCAAGGTCGTTTTTGCCCATCAGTGTGTGCTGCCGAAAAAAACGACATAGAAAGTTCAAATTTGGTTGTCTGTAGTATCATAGCAAGTGTACTTAGACACGGAATGTGGCACAACTGAAGAACGGGTGGTTACAACGTTACGAGAACTTGGACACTTAAAAGTCTGAGGTCAAGACCACGACGTCAACATATCATATACCCGGTACCCGGAGAATCCACTAGAGTAGCTAATGAACAGCGGCTGACCCACACTCATTTAGACTTGGTGAGTCGTCCGTTAGTATGTAAATCTCACGTTTGAGCGATAAACTTTATAAATCAAACGTTAAATTTCATAGTTTAAGAGATACCAACAGATAACGTCAATCTTGTAATTGCAAGTAGCCGCATATCGTGTCGATCATCATTAATCACTGTCTGTCGCCCGAGCGCTGACGACTTGGCTGTCGGCGTAGGTGAGTGTAACCACGTCCCTCGCTACCATCGTAAACAGAGCGCCTGCCACCGACTATTGCGTAGGCCGGTATGCGATACGCAGCATTTAAAGGGACATTCCAGCGTAATGTAGGCCTACATACGTTTCCGCCATTTTCACGTACAATGTAACACATTAAACCTGCACATTATGTTCATGCCAGTTGGAAGTTTTCTGCTTACGCTTGGAAATTCAGACGTAAATTAGCTTCAAATTGTGAAACTTACAAATACTGCGATTAGTTTTAATTTCTACTTTTGCTTTTATTTTCTTTTTTCTGTATTTTGTGTACGATTTACATAATAAATAAATTAAGCATTGTGCTTATACACTGTGTCTCAAAAAAGTAAGCCACTTGATGATTGTTGATAACTTCAACAAAAAGACCGAGTTTCAAAGTTCTTTTACCGTTTGATTCGTAAGAAAATTCTTTATACACCACAAACATTTTCCACCTCATCTGCAGTATGTTGCTGCACTACCTTGTGAAAGTCGAAAATCCAAAAATGTTCCTGACTTTGACAGCATCCTCAACAAACTACTGCCATAATTATTGTTTGTAAATCAGCATATAGCTGCAGGTGGCGACTATATTCGACTAACGGAAAGCAATCCCGCGCCGCCAAACGTATCTCCTCGTACTTTTGATCTCGTAGCGAAAATTGTCTGGCACCAAAATGCAAAGTGGATGCACGCACATGATCCACACGGATTTTTAAGGCGCCGCTCGCAACATCCACGGCGCCTTCACGCATTGGTTCTGTCCACCTGTTTGTCTGCTGTTCAGGTGTGTAAAGTCGCTACTGCTGTTATGGAAACCACACAGCTTCTTCTAAGACAATTTACAAACTTTTTATCGTAGTCCAATGACTACGATAAAAAGATTTTAAATTGGTTTAGAAGATAGGAAAATAGGAAGAGAGACCTTATCTTAATAGGAAGAGAGACCTCATCTTACTCTTGGAAATTCAGAAGTAAATTAGAATTGAATAAGGCCTTTCTGTGCCCAAAATAATTAGTGAAAGTTGTGAATTGGTGAAGTTATGTCATATTAATTGTAGCGGTTCGGTTGTTTTTTGAGACACACTGTATATCAATATCGCGTCAGTCAGCGTGCTGACGCATGATAACAAAGAGGTACGTTGTATAGAACGAGGGCGTCTGTCCCATTGCCAAATTATGCGAAAAACTGCTTCCCACGCAAAATTTAACTGAAATCGGACAATTGTTAGTTAGTGTTAGTTAGTTAGTTAGTTAGTTAGTTAGTCAGTACATTTCCAATGCGCCAGTTCATAAATCACCAGCGCCGCGACCCTTAAACAAACAAATAAGTTTTCAGCAGCTTTCCGAAGATTGACGGCGACAGTGACGGATCACGGATGGCAGGAGGAAG
>Ga0209149_1002226_pt1 | contig 10693 bp, 6 predicted proteins | sample WorMetTyACAVOLI2_FD_187423 | JGI IMG/M metagenome (GOLD analysis project Ga0209149, IMG submission 187423) | Marine gutless worms symbiont microbial communities from Max Planck institute for Marine Microbiology, Germany - Olavius algarvensis... ...
GTTGGTTGGTTGTCACGCGCGTGCACTGTGGCCAAACGGTGCATCCTAGGCCTATAGTTACTATGGAACACTAATAGGAAACCCTACCCCAGGAATTTAATGGTACAAATTTCGACCCCCTGGGGTGACCCCTAACCGGGGAATGGGCCCCCCGTGAGGCGCTTTTTGTCAAATTACTTTGACCTCTTGTCAGTAATCATCAGAATTTATTTAATCCAATGAAAGGTATATGGCATGTAAGTATGTAAAATACCAAGTTAAAATAACCAAAAAATGTAGATTTGGAGGAGACTCATTCTCGCATGTGGAGACGTATTTCTAATGGTTTATCTTATTGTAGATTTGTGAGGAGATTTCAAACTAGTAATAGGCAGATACATACTTTATCTCATTAATGCAGAAAGTGAATATACATGTATATTTAAGACCTGTGTTCTGTATGTTGCAGTACGGCCATTGTGCTTATTCTGCTGTACTACTCTTTTGCAATAATTGGCATGGAAATATTTGCTTCATATACACCTCAGTTAAAGAACTGTTGCAAGTAAGCGATATTTTTCTGAATACTGCCAGTTTTACTAATTTTTTTCAACTTATTGGTTAACCCTGTACGGGCACATTAAAACCGCACAGCAACGGACCATTATACAGTGGCACACTGGCTGTTGATGGGTGGGCTGTTACATTTGGTACAGCGAGGAGGGTCTTAGATGGGCTGCGGTCCCACCCAGTCCTCTCCTCGCTGTACCAAATGTAACAGCCCACCCATCAATGGCCAGTGTATCAACTTCATATTATTCGATGTGGCACTATAATTGCCATTGCACTCTAAAGGGTTAAGTTTTTTTTACATTAAATGCTTTTTGCTGTTAGCAAAAGGGCATGCAATCTGTAAAGATGCTTACTTCCGTGTTATCCACAGATTCTTTTGAAGACTTTAAGGAATCAACTGAACCTGAAAAGCGGCTATTAAAATGATTGTTGTAGTATTTGAATTCAGTTACCGTGATAAAATTGCTCTCGGGTTAAAGTTTGCAATTTTTGGGTGCAATTTCTGCAAATATGAATCAGTTTCTATGAAATTTGGTGCACATGAACTGCATCACACAAAATATGTCAGTTTTGAGTGGGATCGATGCACGGGCGGATCCAGACCAAATTGGCAAAACGTAGTTCTGTCTTTGTGGACTGCAACCACCCTTATCAGCTACTTAAAATGCACATATCTGCACTGTCTTGGCATGAAAATGTAGCTTGATGGACGCCCACTGACACTGTTTTTTGTAATCTGGTAACGTACAAAACCAGATCTAAAACTTTGAGAAAAAAATTGAAGATACCCTGTGTTCGCCACATGTACAGTCAGCTGGAAACAGTTTTGGCATTGAATTGACCCACTGCAGATTGATTCGATATAATCTTTAAGTTTTTGTATTGTAACTTCATTTGTGTAGAGACAATCTGCTGCATGTTTTTTATCACCAGCCACGACAGTGAAAGCTGGTACTATTCTCAACGTGTCTGTCTGTCTGTTCGTCTGTCTATCTGTGTTAATAAATTAAAAAGTCCAGCATGGCTCATAGTGTGGACCACCATATAAATAGTTGCGAGTATTTTGGCTTGTTCCGCTGAGTCAGCAAACTCTCGTTAGCATGATAGCGTTACAACCGTTGGAGATGCAGACATGAAAGTTGGCAGGTGCGTTGTTGGGACAAAAACGCAGGTCGAGTTCATATGAAGAAGAAGAAGAAGAACAGTGGTTTATTTTGTATTGCAGCTGTGACAAGCTGGATTAAAATAAAAATAAACAAATTTACAGCAATAAATGAAACAGTTGCAGGACAACAATGGAGACTATGTACATATAGTGATAGGTTACTGGTAATGTTTTTAACAGTACGGTATAAATGACTTGCTAAATTTAACAGTGTTTATTGCCAACGATTGAAAAATTTTAGGCTGCCAAAGTTTATTTATAAATGTCAGAGTCTCTTCTGTCGGTCAGTAGGTAGTGAAGAGTTCGGTATGACGCTCCTTTTGAAAAAGCGTTCAGTCAATGCTTCCCGTCGGTCCTCCAGCGTGTCGACACGAGCCATGATCAGTGATAATCTGTAGTCAACGCCAGGAAATTCAAAAATGATGTTCATGGCTCTTTTCTGTAGTGACTCTAGTGTCTTCGCTTGGGTGGTAGTCAGACTTGGATACCAGAATACTCAGTGAATACTCAGATCTATGCATATCGGTGGCTTAACGGCTGGTGTGATTTCATCGCAGATGGCTTTTAGTTGTAAATATGTTTCAATGCTTTCTGCACGTCTAGGAACACCAGTGTCGAAGAATACTACAAGGTCGACAATGACACTGACGGATATTATTATCTGAATTCATTTGAGAACATTCTTGTCAGTGGTGGTGAGTACTGTGAATACTCTGCAATGGTTGTACGAATTGTTTATTGAGACACAGACCTCACTGGTTGTCTCTGATATTCTTAGTGATAATAGTGATGAGTGTACTGTTCTAATTTGTAATACTGTAAACTATAAAAGCTACTCAACCTAATGGGGTAGAGAATGATGTCTCCCTCAGGCCTCCAAATCTGTATTTGGCCTCGTGTGACTGTGACCTTTGACCTCCTGACTCCACAGCTGATCATGCCGTTGTTCAGTGGACCACTTATGATAGCACAGGCATCAAAATCAGTCCATTCATTTTCAACATATCATGTTCACAAGTTTGGTAACAGATGAAGGAGCAGACGGACGGATGGACGGATTCACGAACGAACGGACAATCTGAGAACATAATTTCTCCACCTGCCAGTTTGGCCAGGCACAGGTATAAAAAAGATATTGTATACCTCGTGATCACCCCTTTGCCACTCAACTGACAATGTGCAGATTTCTGCCAGTTTTGGGAGAGAACTTGAGAAAACTTTGGGTTTCATTTCATCACATTGGTTTAGGATTTCATTTCAGTCGGTTTAGGGGGTTCAGACCTGTTCGTTTTCCCCTTTCATTGAAATCCAACATTGCCATTTAACATTCCTTTACTGCCATAAAGTTGTGATTAGCCTTATATCTGGTACGTGTTAACCCAGGCATTTGTGTGCATATTTTTAACTTAACTCTTACCCACTTAAAAGGAGCATCCATGACCGTGTATGAGTAATTGGTGGCGTCAGTTAGGGCACCTGGCTAAAAGTGGTGCAGCTAAGCCACTTGCTACAGGGGTTGACTTTTGACCTGAACCACATTGTGTTACAGAGGTTCGGAAACCCACGAAGAGGAGAACTTTAGGACGAAACCACATGTGTAACTGGCTGTCAAGTCAGTGCCTCTACATTAAGCTGGATCGGGCTTTGATACTGCTTGGTTCAGCTCTCTATCTTCCGAGCGCCTCTGTATCTCTGGTCTTTATGATGCTGTATATAATTAAACTGTTTTGTTACATTCTTTACTTTATCTTTTAGTGAGTTGAGTCTGGTGAGATTGGCCCTTGCCCTGGTTGACTAATCGTTGTCTTTCAGTGCTAAATCACTGCTAGTTGGGTTATCTGAACCTCTAAAATCGTCCTCATAATAACCTATAACGTGTCAAGTAGGACACTAAACCCTACTATACTAGTTTATAGGGGCTATTGAAAATTTGTATGATAATGCCCCCACTTCGGGAAAATGCTTATAACTTAGTTAATCGTCCCCCGAAAGTGACCAAATTAAGAACTTAAAATCTACCCATAGACGCATAAAAACGCTGAGAATTTCGAAAAAAATTGTGCAAACGAGTTGCCTCTGAAGGGCAAATTTCTTGCCAAAATTTGAAATTTTAACAGTTTTGGGGGCGCTTCCCCGTGCCAAATTTCACGTTTATCGGAGCAATGTGTCACCCCTGCGGGGCGAAAAACCCATTTTTGGACCGCTGTGTCTGTATTTGTGCTGCCATCTGGTGAATGTATTTGCTTGATGCAGATTTGCGAAATGTCTTTGGCCTTTTGATTACTACCACTTTAAAAATTGACACGATTGGTATTTATGATAGACCTACATGTGTGGTTGTTGTGTGTTGGTTGCTAAACAGTAACGTTGTTTGAGCTCACAGTGGTTAACAACTGGTGGATTTTCATGGTAAGAGACTCAGTTCTTGTTGCTGCTTTTTGAAGTTATATAACTTTAGTATTGTTAATATTATTATTGTTATTATCAGTCAACTGATTAAAGTAACAGTATCATTTAAAAACGTTGCAGGGGCACTATACAATAAATAAAAGAAGGAAACAACAAAATTTTAGTTTCCTTCATTTTCTGTTAGTGTTTGTGTGTGTAATCTTACGCACTGCCATGGAACATCAAAAAATGACCCTGATTGCCTGATTTTTGTCAAACATGCCTGACAGAGTAACGCAGGTTTAGGGCACATCCTCTAAAGGTTTTCTGAATCCGAGTTATTTACTGGAGCAGGCTGGATGCCTTCGTGTTCCCCAACCGAAGATGGGATGGGGGTTGGTGTGAATATGAAGAGAATTATTCGTGAGGTTAGAAATATGTCAATTGGTTCTCTGTTGTTACTTGTGCAGGAGGGCTACGCTGCAGTTGTGTCCAGCTGGGCTCGAATATATTTCATGACATTCTACGTCATTGTTGTGGTGTGTATTTAAACGTTTGATAATTTTTCTTGAAATTTCTGCTGATAAAAATCCCAGCATGTTTTTTCTGTTGTCTTTTCAAAAGTGTACTGCAACCAGTAGATAAGATGTGTGACTTCGGTTGCATGTTTGGTACAAATGGCAAAAATTCTTCCTGAGCTCCAGGCTTAAATAGAACCTTTCCACAAATACTTCCCATAGTAGTCCCCTGACCATAACCCTAAACCTAACCCTAACTCCAACCCTAAGTTTGGTTAGCATTTATGGGTGGTGTTTTTGCCAGGATTTTTCTCCAGGGGCTTATCTCCATGCATGGCATGTCGTCTAATCCCCGGACATCACACTGATATGATCAATAATTTAATAAGTGAAGAAAGATGTTTATGTTTAATTCCTAATTAAAATTTATTAATAAAATTCATGAATATGCTTAAAAGTTGACAGATGGAGTCAGTTTATAGAGATATGAGAAGTCTACATATGTAAACAAGGACGATGTAATGGTTCGCAGCAAGTGATGACAAATGTCTGGATAAAATATAGCCAGGCCATTAATGTTAATGCTGGTTCATTCATATCTTTGATATTTATGATATATTCAGGTCGTTGTGGCAATCATTATATCCTTCATTTTGGAAGCTTTCGTGTTTCGTATTCAGAACAAAACGCATCCACAAGATGCCAACAGTAAGTAAAGAAAAACCAGTCTGTTATGTAGTTTGTGTTACTTATTATTACACGACATAATATTATCAGATTTTTTCATGTAAAAATATGGTGAATCTGAAATATTTTTGATAATGCTATAGGCTTTGCTGTTAGCTTATTTTTAAGCCTCTCACAGGTTAGACTGAGAAAAAATCAGAAATACGTAAATAGGAGAGCACATGCAATATAGTGTGCAGAATATTAGAGTTCTTGTCCTTAATATGTATAACACGAATGCTGTCGGTTGAAGGATGTTCACTGTGGCGAGCTTGGACAGTGAACTGTGTTCTGTCGGCTGCGGAGGCAAACATGTGCGATGGTGATCAACCATTGACAGGCGAATATATTGCACGTGCACGTTCTCGCCGCCGGAACATTCAACCAGTACAGCACCAGGTTCGTTACCTGAGTAAGTTCTGGATAGCTGCAGGCCCTGTTACCACGACTGCTGGCGTGCTAGCGTTATCGGTTAAAGCGCTGGCTGTTAAGTCATCATCGTCATCATTTTATTCTCCATAAACTTACTGTAATACAGTAATAAAACATAACAGTGACATACTATGGCAGGCTACCAGAAAAGCTAGAACTTTAGATTTAACTTTTATAATGGTAACAGATACACAGAGAGCAAATAGAAAAGAAACAGAAAACGGACACAACGTTCAAGTGTGAACAAGACTGTGAACAGTCATATTTACTGTAGAACACAAATAGGAAACCATACATAATCTGTCGAATGGTGCCATTTTCGATGACGTTGAATCACCCTAACCAAGAACATGCCCTTATTTGACGTTGAATTTCTCATAAATGGTACAAGATAGACAGTACAAGAGGTCAAAATAATTTGACAAAAAGCGCCTCACGGGGGGCCCATTCCCCGGTTAGGGGTCACCCCAGGGGGTCGAAATTTGTACCATTGAATTCTTGGGGTAGGGGTTCCTATTAGTGTTCTATAGTAACTATAGGCCTAGGATGCACCGTTTGGCCATAGTGCACGCGCATGACAACCAACGACCAACGACGTCACGACACAGCCTATCTCAATAAGCGCCTCTTTTACTAAAGTAAAGTGAGGCGCTTAATAATTACAGGGAACTTACACACACCTACTCAGTGATGTAATTTCAAATGAGCTTGAGTGACCTTGTGTGACTTAGCAAAGTTTTTGGTGACACAGAGCATGGCGCGGCCTCTCTGCGACAGCTGAGCTTCTTGTTTTAAATATAGCCTAGTAATGTGCAATAAAAAATATGTGAGATAACGCTATATACAGCCGTGTTGCTTGGTGTTTACTTGGCACTCATGGAATATAAGTTGCATTTTGACAGCTTCATAATAAACAAACATGATGATGATGTTTGCCTAGTAAGAACTTCAATACATGGCCATATTTTATAGCATTTATCTGACACGCTTTATGTGTATGATAATAATAATAATATTATTATTATTACAACTCAACTGATGGGATGATGCAGAGTGAAGACAGTGAAGATACAGACGGACTTGTGTTCTACGGCAGTAAACGACTAAGTCGACATGAGTACAGCCTTAAGTTGTACAGCTCCGACGTACAGGTTTGACACCATCACTTAGAGTGTATCAAATGAATATAGTAATGTTAAGCAAACCCAACAAGCCAGAGCTATTTTTGTAACTAAAACTTAAACGAAAACGAAAAATTATTACCAGTCATTTTATGAGAACGATAACGAGAATATTTACTGGTAAGTGGAAGAAAAATGAAAATTAAACGAAATAAAAATTTAATCAAGCTGAACGAATGAAAATAAGAATTATTTAAGACAGAATTAGTCGTACCAAGATTTATCGTGAAAAGTATCGAAAAGATATTTTGCAGTTATGATGCTCGACTATAGTTTGTATATTTACATTATCGAGAACGGCAATTGTATTATCATTGGCAGTGGCCATCTTTGATCCTGTGAGAGTGCTGCATGAGTGTCCACTTAAGGAGCGCTCTAAATCATTGAATGAACAAATGAAAGGATCAGACTTCGGGAGCGATCCCGCAGTGGAGCTCACTTACTGAACATGCCCCAATGCTTCAGAAAAAGTCCAACTTTACAGGTAGGCACATTGGCAGCTGGTTAAAGCACTGGACTTGCGATCAAGAGGTTGCTCGCTCGTTAGATCATCTGCTGTGGCACTACCACGTAACAATCTTTGGCAAATTGTTCCCACTGTTGTCCCTAGCGCTTCAGAAGCTGTGGCCATATAACACTGTTGAAATATGTTGTGTATTTTGGCTGGCTGCATGGTACAGCGGTAGAACGTTGGTCTTTGACCGGCGATTTTTTTCTGTCCTGCGCTCGACCTGCAGCTGATGGGCGACCACGTGGGTAAACCGTCCGCTGTAGGTTAGCCAACCAGGCCAACTCAGCCTTTCATCCTTTTGGGGTAGATAAATGAGTAGGCTGCAATTATATGTTTGCATGCTCAGTCTGGGGAGGCGCCATCTGGTGAACGCTTACGATATAAAGGCAGGCATTGGTGTAATTGCAGGTAACACTGTGTGATCCATTCCATGCCTTCAATGAAAGATGTATTCGAAAATGTCGCACAAAGCGTCATAGATTTTATAAAAGAAATTCATTTTTTTATCACAAATTATAATCTTGTTATTGCCTTTTATAAATATTTGCTAAAGTCCCTTGCTTTTAACATTAAACGTTGTTAAATATTTCCCTTAGTTCACCTGATTATCCCATTTGATTCTATTTTTACCTCAAATGGCACTGAATGGCCTATTTTTGTGCTGATGTGTCGTTAAGAACCTACTCTCTCTCTCTTTCCATGCCTGAGCACCTTAGAGGTTTCACGACTAGACGCTATATAAATCCACTTTAACTTTACGTTTACCTTTGTGAATAATTTACAAAAATTTTATAGAAGTTTTTTTAATGGAGGGATGTTAAACACAAGCTGTGGTGTGAATGTGTAGGAGTGGTTGTCTCAGCCGGTGGAGTTTTTCTGACAGCACCAACTCCAAGCACCGACTCCTACTACTACTAACAGTACCGCCTGCAGCCCAACATAAGTGTAATGTCCGTGCTTCCAGCTGAGTTAGCTGCTTGAAAATGCTGCTGACTACTAACACAGCATGGTTCTCTGCCATAGGGCTGTTTTAGTGGCACGGTGCTGTTTAGCATATATAAATATTCATAAAGTTTTGAACCCAGGATGCATCTTCTCTGTTGAGGCTCTCAGCCTGAATAGGCAGAGTCTGGAGGCCTTCCAAAGATGATTAACAGCAAGCCAGACAGTTCGTCTGTGTCACACTGGGCTGAGCAAGATCATGAACATTTATACTGTGTCATTTGTCAGATTTTGTGCGAGTGCCACTGATCAGCCCTATCATTGTGTGACAGATACGAGTTGTTATAACTTAGTGTGCAGTGTTGTCAGCTGTTGCAGTTTAGAGCATTCCATACTTACAGTGTTACCAGGGCATGACATGGCAGCTATAACGGAGCCCAAATGAACGACTTGTATATATAAGATGTGCGGCTGAAACTGAAGACAAACTGGCGCACCAATGGCGCATACAGTTAGATTATGAGCTGCAGACAGTATGCGATTTTCTTAACAGCAATGAGAAGATCGTGAACGAGAGGGAAATGGGCTACTGGGCTCCAGTTATGTCGCTCCGCTATTGCGATGTCGACTCAGTCTTCGTGTGTAAGTAAGTAAATAAGTCTGAACATTTGTAAACGGCGCCGAGCTTGCTAAACAGTCATAACGGCGCCGGACGAACGGTGCTGAGCCACCAGTCAGCAGCAGCGTAGACTGCTGCTGAAACAGGTGGACCTTGAGATGACGCTTGAAGGAGCACAGAGTCGTATCTGGTGTTCTAAGATCGGCTGGCAGACTGTTCCTTGTTCGTGGTCCATTGACAGCGAAGCAGCATTGACCGGTAGCAGTCCGGGTGTATACATTGGAGTGACTGTGATACAGTTCTCTGTATATGACCTCACGTTACACACTGCAGTCTGTTTGTCCTTCTGTCAATCCGTCCATCTGTCTTTCCGGTCGTGGCTTGTAATTCTCTAATCAAAGTTTGTATGTACAATGAAAAGATAGTGAACTATAAGGGCACTTGGTGGATCGCATGTACCTCCGACAAAGGTGTTTCAACGGCTCACTGGCTCTGACGTAAAATTCCGTGTAGCAGTGCTTAAACGATATTGGAGAAAGCAATCCGGTTCCGGCATCCGGACTATTGGGCTCAAAAGTTAATCAATTCGTCCACGTCCTGACATCTGTCAACACGCAACATTTCATCCAAATCCATGCACGCGTTTTTGAGTAATCTTGCTAACAGACAGACAGACAGACAGACAGACGGACAGACAAACGAAACACGGGCAACAAAGGTACCTCCTCCTTTGTCGGAAGTAAACGAGAGGGAAGTGGGCCACTGGGTTCCAGTTATGTCTCTCCGCTATTGCAATGTTGACTCAGCCTTCATGTGTATGTGTATACACTGAAGTGACTGATATAATTCTCTGTATGTGACCCCACATTATATACTGCAGTCTGTTTGTCCGTCTATCCGTCCGTCCGTCTGTCTGTCCCGCCGTGGCTTGTAATTCTATAATCTAAGTTTGTATAAAGTTCGTATTTGATGTACAAGTTACCTTAGCAAATGTAACTCATTTGTCATGAAGTAGATTTTATGATTTAATAATTTGTACTATGTGTTTTTTACTTTGTGTTCGACTGTACATCAGCTTGTATAAAATGCTCAGCTTTTGGCCAGTTATTGGCTACGTGCATGGCATGCGATGGCTGTAAATCTGCTGCTGCCTAGACCAACTTAGCCTGGCCGTCCTTTGTGGGTCAACAGATCAAGTACAGGTGAAGATGGAAGCGAATGAAAGCAGTGGTGTAGCCAGGGTTTTTCAATGGGGGGTTCGACACCAGAGAGGAGGAAGTGAGGTCTGGTAAGTGAGTTGGAAATTTAAAGCCTCAAAGGCAAAGAGTGGGTGGTGGGTTCTTGGGGACAGACATGGAGCCCCTATTTTATCTCCCCACAGGGGTCCAGAGCGCAACCCTGCCTGAAGGTTTTCTTAAATCCTGTCGTGGTACTTCAAATTATGTTTTGCTGGTCTTTGATCTGACCACTGGGAGTTATAACCCCAAGTGGGGGTTATAACCTTATAATCCTCCACTGGGGGTCTAACTGCCGTCAACTCCCTCAATATTCCACTGAATGAGAATACTGTGATCTTTGCAGTACAAATGTATGGCTGACATCCACGTGGAAACGGGATAAATGTCACCTAATGAGCATGTAAGCCTTACGAAGGAATTT
>Ga0209149_1002227_pt1 | contig 10693 bp, 11 predicted proteins | sample WorMetTyACAVOLI2_FD_187423 | JGI IMG/M metagenome (GOLD analysis project Ga0209149, IMG submission 187423) | Marine gutless worms symbiont microbial communities from Max Planck institute for Marine Microbiology, Germany - Olavius algarvensis... ...
ATCTCTGGGTAGGAGTAGCCATCGGAATCTATGTCAGAGCCCGAGTATGTAAACCTGGATACTGTCTCTATTGCTTGATTGTCAATATGGACTGTTCTTGGAGCAACTCCAGTTCCAATATTTTGGAATAGTGTTCGGCTCATGACAAATAATTTATCAAACTGAACTAGGACTACCAAATACAATCTTGTATCGTTTGCGAGGTAGGACCTATAGCAACTTATTGGTAGAAAATCGCGAAATTTTTATACCCCACATGTATTTATCGCCCCCGCAGGGGGTGACCCCGTCGGAATTTTGTGAAAATGTTTGATTCTAGTAAAACTAGAATGATTGGGCTACTGTACGGTGAAAAACTATGACAATATGTTAAGCCGTTTTCATTTAATCCCGGAACGTCACGGACAGACGGACAAACAAACAGATTTGCTATATCAATATCGCGCGTCAAATCATCTGCTTTTGCTAGCGTTTATTTGTCTATAGGCCTAATGTAGGCCTACTGTGATCTTTACGGGAGCTACCTATTTTTGTTAAAAACGCTGTTTAATAACGCTTGCACAAGTTTCGATGGGTAAAATCTCGCGATAAGATTGTGTTCTGATAAAAGTGTTACGGATGGAATAGAAGTGGAGTTCACGCCGCTTTCTGGAAGAATTCCTGAGCAAAGGCTGGTCCAGAAGTAGCCTCAATCGACTCGTCACAAACATTGATAATGGATTACCAACTGACAGAATTATTGGTCGTGTTTGTCGAAGGTCAGAACGAACCACAGCAGACGACGCGCGTGTCGAAGAGCTGATCTGCAGTCATGGCGTGGCCCCGCGTGGCGCCCTCTAGCATGTTACTCTTTAATTAAGGTAAAATTGGCGTCTTGTCACTTGTTCCTTTATGTAGTTTATACCTGCCAAAATCATTTAATTTTATGGGTGCGTTCGATTGTTACAGGCAAAAATGTAATCTGGCCCTGTTTAATTTGGCCCACCCTGTAGGCCTATATAGGCATTTATGTAAAAATTTCGGTGATTTCTGCATGATTTCATGAACACGCATGCTGTGCCCCTGCCGCAAAATCCTGGTGACGCCACTGGTTTCAGCAATAGCTAAACTACTTATTTTGCACCGACTTGCCTTGACCGTCGGCAGCTCCTTTGAACTTACAACATTACGGCGCTGATTTAGTGACCTGCGAATTCCAATGGTTATTTAGGCAACCGTAATAGACTGGGCCCATACGGCGGGTCATGGCGCACTGATGCGTCACACGAACATGACAGCTCCTACTCCTACATCATCAGCGAGTGGATAAGGTCAGGTTGCCGACAATACGCCTTGGACACGACCATAAAGACAAGTCAAAAGTTAGTCAGTTTTTAAGTCATACAGTGCAGAAGATATCGCGTGTCCGACAGCTCATGGGAGCCGTTATGGCTCTATGCAACAGAAAGAGAACAGTTATTTATTTATAAAACTCTCTTAAAATGCACATATCAGCAATAAACTAATAATAGTAAACAATATTCACGTAGGCCCGTAGCCAAGGGGAGGGTCGGAGCGGTCGGACGACCCCCCCCCCGGCGCTGAAAGGTCCACTTACCACCGACTGTTCGAGCGCCTATAACAAGAACTTAGCTATCGCAAACATATCGCGCGTAAGCTGCGCACACAATAGATGTCCTATAGACGACATCTATAGACCTAATTACCCCGTGACCTTGAAATCTAAGTTAAGTGTCACTCAAGGTCACTGGAAACGGAACTCACTCACTCACTCACTAGTCGACCTTCCTCGATGAGGGTTGGCGACAGCAGACGACCACTCCGACATCTTTCTTCTCCATTGTGCTCGATCTTGTGACATCTCATTTAGCTGAATGTATTCGCAGCCAGTCCACTGTTCAATGTCGTGTATCCACTGTCTTCTCGGTCTGCCTTGATGCCGTAACCTTTCCATGATTCCTTCTAGGACTGTAAGTGCCAACTGTCCTGCACTTCCCCGAGTAATGTGGCCAAAATAATGTAGTTTTAAAATAGTTTCAACTTTACCACTCTTCCCATTAACTCTCTTTTTTTTCCAGGCCCAATTCTGTTAATACTGAATCATTTGTACGGTGTTCTTGCCATGAAATGCTAAGCATTTTTCTCCAGCACCACATTTCAAAAGTTTCTATTCTGTTTCTGTCCGATTTCTTCAAAGTCCATCTCTCCACTCCATACTGGAATACTGCCCACACCATTGACTTCATGACTTTGACTTTCGTTGCAGTATTTATATTTCGGTCTTTCCAGATACTGGGCAGTGCAACAGCCTTTTGTCTAGCCAATGCTATGCGTCTTTTAATTTCTTTGGTACAATCTTCATCTGCTGACTTGTATGATCCTAGGAATTTAAAGTCGTGCACTTGCTCCAATGATTCTCCTTCATGGTCCACTTGCACTAAGATATTGTCTTGTCTGCTGACCACCATTATTTTGTACTTCTGTGCATTGATATACATGTTGTAGCGTGCACTTTCTTGTACAAAATCTTTGAAAAATTTTCTGATTCTTTCTTGTGTACTGGCAAGTAATGTTGTGTCATCTGCATATCTCAAGTTTGTTATTCGTCTTCCACCAACTACCACCCCTTCATAATTCTCCTCTACTGTCCTCATAATACGCTCTGCATATAGGTTGAACTCTGTCGGTGAGATGTTGCAGCCCTGTCTTGTACTCTGTTCTATAGGGAACCATGCTGTCAGCTGTCCATTCCACCTCACCGCTGCTTCTTGATTGTTATAGTCCTGCTACCAATTCCACTAAATGTCTCGGTATGCCCATGTCCAGGCGGGAGAGCGGGATAAAACAAGTATAGCACTGCTGTTGCAAAGAAACCACGCGATGCTTCGTGTCTGTCAGTAGATAGCTTCAATAGTAAGTTGTGAGAGGTAATTTAAAATTATCTAAGAGACGATACGTACAATGCGTCCTCGAAACTTACAGGGGGCGAAACGTCCACGTCGAGCGCAAGCTACTTCTGCTTCCACTTGACTGATCATTTACGAATAGAGTGAGGGGCTCACAGCAATACTGGACCCCTTTCCAAAAAGTGAGGCCTCCCCGTTTCCGACGCCTATGCTGGACGTTTCGCCCTGGTCGCCCACTACAGTGGACGTTTTACCCCCTGTAATTTTCGCGAACGCATTGTACGTATCGTCTCTTAGATAAATTTTTACCTCTCACAACTTACGGAGTGAATTTGATGTTGCATTATCTGCAATTTATCTAAAAGACGACACGTAGGCTTACATACAATGCCTCCACGTTACTTACAGGGGGCTAAATGTCCACTGTAGTGGGCGAAACGTCCAGTGGGCGAAGCGTCCTCTGGGCGAAGCGTCAAAGGGGCGAAACGTCCTGTTACCTACTCGCCGCAGCATTGAACACGTAGCCGTCTTTAGTCGTTGTCTTCAGCCGTCTTTAGTATAATTGCACGGACCCGGCTATGGCTGTGAGTTATGGTTATTAGATGACACCAGTGTGAATCATTCTCTACTGCCTTGTTGTTTGTCTTTGCGTGTCTGTTTTTTTATTTTATTGATGTAGTTTGCTTTTGTACCATGTGTACGATTTTATTGCCGCGCGATGCTGTATAGGCAAGGCATCGCAAGCGCGGCCTATGTCGTCATGCGGTGTCCGTATGTCCGTCCGTCTGTCTGTCTGTCAGTCACGTTCGTACATTCTGTCGAAACGAATAAATACATCTTCTTTTTCTAACCATCGAGTAGCCTCATCATTCTAGTTTTTCCAAAGCTAACGTCACGGCAATACTCCGACGGGAACCCTCTAACTGGGGCATTGAATGCAGGTGCGGTAAGCAAAACTCGCCATTGCCGACCAGCATCTGGCTTCATCACGTGCTGTCAACGCTGCGACCGTCAGGTGTTATCAACTCGGTGACGCCGGACCGTGACAAGTTATATCAGTGGTTATTATATCGGTATGGTTGTGCTGGGATGTTGCTGATGCCATTCTGATGTTTTGTATAATGCGAGACTTATCAGTGGTAGTAAGCGGAGGAGCTTGTTGATGGCGGGAGACGACGACGAAATGTTTATGACAAGAAGTCTCAACCTTACACCAAAGACAACAGAACAGCATTTAATTGCACGCAGGGATAAATCTGTAGCCTATGTAACTGCGCTCATCATTTTGTACTATTGAAGCTAACTACTGACAGACACGAAGCATCGCGAGGCCTCTCTGCGAGAGTAGAGCTACTTGTAATAAAATACAACAAGAAGCTCAGCTGTGTCAGAGTGGCCGCGCGATGCTTCGTGTCATTGAATATTTTGCTAAGTCACTCAAAGTCACTCAAGGTCATTTGAAATGACACCATTGAGTAGGGCATGTGTAAGTCCCTATTAATATTGTGTCTATATCGTACTGTTTTTGAGATATTCGGCGTCAAAGTGACGGCGTGACCTTGAGATCTCGGTTAGGGTCATTCAAAGTCATTAAAATGGCACCGTTCGATAGATCGCATACGAATTCCTATTGGCGTTTCATAGTAACCATGGCCCTATCTTTTGTCATTTTCGAGATAAAGCGAGATATTGCTCGATAATGTGATTTTTATCGCGCGTCACTGTGCTGACACGCGATATTGATATATAAATTCTGTCTGTCCGTCCGTCTGTCCGTCACATTCCAGTGTTGTATCGAAACGGCTTAACATATCGTCACAATTTTTTCACTGCGCGGTAGCCCAGTCACTTAGTTTTATGGGTACCAATCATCTTCGCGAAATTCCGACGGGGTCACCCACTGCGGGGGCGCTAAATACAGGTGGAATATAAAAATTTCGCGATTTTAAGGAAGTAAGTAAGTAAATAGATTTATAGAGCGCCATAGTCGTGAACGCATCAGAGGCGCTGAGATGGGTCGCTAGACAGTGGGAAAGGCTGGGTGGAAAAGAGTTATGCTAGAAAAATCGGATTTTTTCTGAACACATTGCATTCACCTGTGAAGATGGATTCGCGGACAATGTATGTCTACAGTAGGCCTATAGGCCTAGTTACGACTTCTTCTTCTCGTATGCGACTGAACTGATTGAACTCGTGAGTCTTACGTGCGACATTTGTGAACTATTACCCAGCAAACGCGCTTTTGCTGTTGTGTGTCTGTGTCCGGCGACAGATATCTCGGCGGAGGTGCCACCGATCGGCGTGAAATTTTACCTGGCAGGTCTTCTCTCCATTTGGGGGTACCCCCAAGGGGCCCCAAAATCCAAAATTTTGACGATGAATATCTCGAAAACGGGAAGTTGCAGCCTTACAAGTCAAATGGGGCGTAACATCCGCTCGACGGGAGTTTTCTAAAAATGTTTAGCGTATGACGGTAGCCCACCACCACCAGGGGAGTCCTTATTAAGAAAAATATGTATTTTTGCCCAGGGAGGGACAGATATCTCTGGCCGATCGGCGTAAAAATTGCACGATGGTAGAGCTCTGTCCCGGATGTGTGTTTCTCCACTTTTGGTGACGATATCTTTAGGGGGTTTCCAAATGGGGAGGGTCAAAAATGGTGCTTTTTGGACAATTTGTCTTCGGCGCATCGTCGTCGCTTCGTGTCGTCAACGAGATCCACTGATGTGTGACGATGCCACGCATCAGTGGATCTTGTTTACAGCGGGCGAGACGGTTGTCCGCTCACGTGCTATAAGCTAAGCTACAGCTGACCCATCCAAATGTTGGTCACACATGACGATCTAGCAGTGGTCGATGCCAAACCAGATATTTGTCCAGAATCGCAATTTTTTTCATACACCACCTGCATTCGACGCCGCCGTTAATTTTAATAGTGTAGAGCAGACTAGATAGAGGCATAGAAGCAGCGACCGAGATGTTGCCCCTTGAAATGGGGGGGGGGCGGTGTTGCACATAATTGTAACTGCCCCCCCCCCCGAGTTTGCCGGATATGTGTCTTGCTGACGCACTTGTTATTTTGTTTGTTTAGTTTGCTTCCTTGACTGCTGCCATACAACTGGAGAATAAAGTTGTGTACATTCAAAATTTCTTTTAATAACGTTACTTACGATGTTTATGCAGGATCTCCTGGATACACTGGCTTCCCAGGATCGCAGGGAAATCCCGGACCACCGGGAGGTCAGGGAGGTCCGGGACCCAGTGGTTTCCCAGGACCGCCTGGTTTAGCGGGTGTACGGGGAGATACAGGATCTCCAGGTCCTCCAGGTAACTGAACGTTTTAGTTTATTTTACGTGTAATTAGATACGTTAGAAGCTGCAGATTCAACGTCGTTTGGACCGTTAAACTGAATGTTAGTAAGTAAGTAAGTCAACTATTCTTTGAAATCGTCTCGTATACGATGTCCAAAGAATTAACTGCTTTTGCAATAATTTTGCCGTCTTTCCGTACCATTTCTGTATCATTCACAGATTATGTATTGTTATTATTAATGTATTATTATTGTTGCTATTGTTATTGCTGTTATTACGTACTTTTATACAGCGCAAGTTGGCATAATGCCACAAGTGCACTAAGTCAGCAGTTACTGGTTGCATATCTTTTAGTCTTTTACAGAAAACACGTAGAAAGTAATGCCGAAGGTAAAGGTAAATGTCCGGTACTTGTTATAGCGCCGCTTACGTGAGTCAGACTCGTTACCAGCAGCGCTTTACAATCTTGGAAGTGGCAGCTGATTGGCATGAGCCAATGGTGCCGCAGCGCGTCATGTGGCCATCCATTTCCCGCGCTAACGGACCGCTGGACCCACGGTGCAGCTAGCAGACACACCATCGCCCCAATCAGCCACACTAGGCCTTCACCCCGTCGCCGTAGCTACTACTCATTTCCCGTCGCGCTGAGGGTAGGAGGCTGAGTTGGCCTGAGCACACAGAAGGTTAGCAACTTGCTCTAGGTTGCTTGCAGTGGACCGGGTGTGAGTCGAACCCTCAACGTCTCGATAACGAGTCCGATACTCTACCACTAGAGCACTGCACCCACGTAAGAAGACTGTTACACACGAGGTCCGTAGATAGTGAAGCTGCAGTCGCCGTAGTTTTGCGTCAGTTGTTGAGAGCGAGCGCAGGTGAGGGCGACCGGTACACGTATAATGGTAATTTCATTATATCAGTCTGATTGTGCTGGGATGTTGCTAACGCCATTCTGATGTTTTGTACAATACCGGTGAATGTGTTTTTATGCAAGGTTCTATATCAGGTGGAGGGACAGGCTGGACCGGTGCAACTGGTGCAGCTGGCAATATTGGATGGTCAGGTTGGTCGTAATTTCGTTGTCGTCTGTACTATGAGTGTAGTTTATTCGTGGGGTACATTACCATATTCGCTGTTAATATTTAGAACGTTCGTTACTGTTGAGGACACTCGCAGGATATACGTACAGTGAAAGTACGTGTGGCAGCAAATCAGAATGTACTCAGCGACCGTCGTCTTACGGCTTTTTCTGCTGCTGGACTGACGCATCTTTATGACCTCTGTGATGCGTTACGCAGTACTGACAAATCTCCGTTGAAAACATTTTTATCGCGCGTCAGCATACTGACGCGCTATTGATATATTGATATAGCATTATTCTGTCTGTCCGTCCGTCCGTCTGTCTGTCGCTTACGTTCCGGTATTATATGAAAACGGCTTGACATATTGTCATAGTTTTTTTCACCGTACAGTAGCCCACAATCAAGACTATTTGTGTTAGACGTTTTCAGGTCTAGAAGTAACGTCCGAGAGGGAATTGTGTGGGGTCTGTATCCAGGGGAAATGTCCAGATCCCAAGTTTTAGGTATCATCAGCAGTCCTCTTCATGCTGTACTGTATTTCATTTAAATCATATGATGCTGTCCTATTTCTGAGCCTTTATGCCGACTAACCTGTCGTATTTCGGAACGTGTAGGTCTTTGAAAACAAATGATTTTCGTTACTGCAATATTGATATTTTTCTGTTTAATTATTATTTTTGGTAAAAAAGGCAAGATAAGTTGATAAAAAATATGCTCATAACTGGATTTCTATTGTTCAAATTTGCAGACATTTTAAAATCTGAAAAAAAATTCTTGAATATAAAAATGAAATTAATACAACTTGAATTCTTCGTTTATGGCTGATCGGTCTACGGTTATTTATGTAGTCATATAACACTGTCGTTATCAGATAATTGTCGTTAATAATATTTCCAATGGTACTTAAACTAATGTGCATACGTTTCCTATATGTTTTTGAATGTTTTTTGTAGGTGTTCCTGGACCAATTGGACCTCCAGGCCCACCTGGACCGGCTGGAACATCAGGTTTCCAAATGCAAACTTACTTATTACTACTACTGCTAGTGCTAGACTGCTAGTACCAGTACTAGTACTATTCCATTCCATTCCATTTATTGATAACGGAAGGACTCAAAGGCCACTAACACCGATAAAATACATGGACAAAACAGTGAGACACTGTCATTATGATGAAGTCATTGAAGGAGTTTGGCAACTGATAGTCTATTATCTAGAGCACTTAAATGAAAAACGGTTATGTTGTTTTATTATGTCGATAATTTATACATTTACGGTTCACCTGCTTTTACAACAACAAAAGTAACAAAACTTGTTTAACGGCCATTTCTCCGGTCAACCTGGAATGAGCTGGCACCAGATCAGTCGTAAATACACATCATCCACTGTTCCCACTTTCATCTTCATTATGAGATCGTTTACCCCATTCAGTTTCCTCCAGTTTTATGCGAACGTTCGTACTTACGTTCGCCTTACGTCGTCGAAAATCCGTCTATAGTCTGTCGTCTGTAGTCCGTCGTCTGTAACGTCCATGCAGCCTACTTAGAGTGCTGAACTTTTCGACAGTATTTTCGCACCGTATAATAGCTAAGAGACTCTGACAGTTTGTGTTAAAATTGTGGAAAGAAATTCGATTATTGCAATCCCGGATCCCTTTTCTCAACCCCGGGATCCGGGATCGAGGAATCCTGCCGGTATTATAGATTGGCAGAAATATATCAACGTACGCGGAAAAAATGTATGTAAATGGCATCGCAAACACCGACTCGTCTACCGCGAAAGTGTTCCCTTGGTAGTGGACGTGCTGGTTTTATGGCGGTGTGGAGATCGAACAGTTCTGATGAAACTTGGATGAGTCTATATGCCACCGTGGTACAAAAAAATGAAGTCTGGTGGAAAAACAGCAAATATTAATATAAAAAACCTGAGAAGATTTATCACCGTTAAGGCCAATGTTCAGCGACACATATAAAACAGCAAAAATAACTAGGCTTTCTTTACTACCGGTGATGTAATAGAAGTAGTGGCCCAATGGAGGACTATAAGAAACCAAGTGATCTTTGCTATTTTAATTGTGTCACTGCACAGTGGGCCTTAACAGTGATAAAACTTCTAAGGTTTTTTTTGTATGAATTATTAGCCTTGTTTTTGATCGAGTGAGATTCGACTCCAAGGTCCTAGCGTCGACCTTCGGCCTTTATATATATTAAAGAAATTGATTAGCACAGTTGAAAATGTCTGCGTGAAGTTAATATAGTGCTGCTGCGTTAATTAAGGGGTGTTTATAGCGACACAACTCAACTTAACTCGACGTCGAGTTGAGTTGCGTCGCTAGAGACACTTCGCCAACTCAACTCAACTGAACTCGACGTCGAGTGGAGTTGAATTGTGTCGCTATAGACACCTTCGGTGAGGGTGTCTATAGCGACACCCTCGGTGAGGGTGTCTATAGCGACACAACTCAACTCAACTCAACTGACCCAGTTGAACAGCGTACAGCCAAGTCAGTCATGTTTTTGTTTATGACGTCATGACCTACAAACTGAGTCAACTGGGTCACTACGTTTATTGATAGGTGACAGTTGTTCACGCTGTGAACGTGTCGACAACTCGACGCCGAGTTGAGTTGAGTTGAGTTGTGTCGCTATAAACAGGCCTTTAGCAGCTTGCAATATTCTGTGAATCTCGTTTTTGCAAAGCCAGGCTAACATTCGTGACGGTAATGCTCGTTCCTTGCAGCGCGTGACACGACGTGCGAGCCGGTGGACGAATGTAAGTTCAACAACGGAGAATGTTCTCACGTGTGTGTTGATACGTATGACAGCTACTACTGCAGCTGTCACGACGGCTATCGACTGGCCGACAACACCTACAACTGTCCAGGTTAGTCCTGTCGTACTCGCCGCATGATTCGCTCGTTCAATTTCAAGCCGCTTTATCGTGAGTTTCATAGCTGCCTTCACCAGACTCATACTTTTATACTGTTATGCCTCCGACACTCCAAATTTTCTTGTTTTGGTTTGAGGATGCTTTGATTACAGAATCAGTATACAGTGTGTCTAAAAAACCAGACCGCTACGATTAATATGATATAACTTCACCATTTCATAACATTTAATAATTATTTTTTTGGTAGAGATAGACGTTATTCACTTCTAAAGCCGTGGCTACAACTAAAATAAAACTAAAATAAAACAGTTTTACAAATGTTTTATTTCAGTTTTATTTTTAGTTTTATTTTTGTTGTAGCCACGACTAAAATAAAACAAAAATGCGGAATCCGGCAGTCGCTAAAATATTTTTACTGCATTGCGTGGCTACAACTAAAATAAAAGTAAAATAAAAAAAACTACCAGACAAGGACTCATGAATATTAAGCACCTCTGAATCATCGGAC
>Ga0209149_1002228_pt1 | contig 10691 bp, 5 predicted proteins | sample WorMetTyACAVOLI2_FD_187423 | JGI IMG/M metagenome (GOLD analysis project Ga0209149, IMG submission 187423) | Marine gutless worms symbiont microbial communities from Max Planck institute for Marine Microbiology, Germany - Olavius algarvensis... ...
TGCACTTGCGGTTCGAATAACTGGGAAACTGTTGAAGATAGATGGGTACATGCTGCGAGGGGTTTGGCAAGCACTGAATTGTCTTTTCATTTATGCAACGTTTTGCATGATTGCCACAGGGGCGTCCCCAGGGCAAACAAAAAATGAAGGCCGGGGTACGTAAAAATGACATTTTTTTGCAATTGTGGTTCGAATAACTGGGAAACTGTTGTAGATAGATAGCTGACACACTAAATGCGCCGTATCTTCCGAACGCGAAGGCCTACGAACTTCAAACTTGGTAGACGGGCGGAGCCTAGATTTGCGAAAGTCACATTATTAATCTTTCTACTTAGAGCAGCCTTCAGCGACTAACCAAAGTACTCAACAACACGAGGCATCGCGCGGCCTCTCTGCGATAGCTGAGCTTCTTGTTTAAACTAATAATACTGCTTCATGTAATCTCTATCATGCTTGTGCTATTATGAATTTGGTTGCTTCTCCATTTGAAACAGCGTGGTAAGTGGAGACGGTTGGGGATGGGGATGATGTAATGCGAGGACGGTCCGGGATGGAGATGGGGTTATGCGGGGACGGTTGGGGATGGATCGGGATGGGGACAAAGTTCGTCCCCGTGCAGGTCTGTATAGGCTACAGCGTTTTACGCGACACCCGGTACAGGCTGACGAGATGGTTTAATTTGAGTCGCGCTGACGTCACGGCGAGGTGCGCGTGTGGGATTCGTTTCACAAATTCATCGTCGAACAGATTGGACGACTTGTGTTACCGATGTGTATATAGCCGTGCCTCATTGCAATTCTGACCACAGTCAGGACGGCGGCTGGTCGCGAAAACAATCTCGTCCAACAAACACAGCTAATTACGTCATCGATGGTCAGTATCGTTTTGCTGTCATGGCAACGCGAGCCGCTGAACCGCCATTCGCTAATGGACATCGCTGGTCATACGGCAATGCACGCACGCACTAACGATATGACAGTGATAATGGTAATAAAACGTAAGAGAGACGTACGGGGAGCAGAAGGGAGAAAGCAAATAAAACAAAACTTAAAATAAGATGAAAGGAGATTTGGAGAGAGACTGATAACGCAATCAGATCATCGTAAAATATTGTACAAACAGATGTCTGCTTGAAATCCGCGAAACATTGCCGCGTGTTTATAGTGACGAGAAGCTCAGCTGTCGCAGAAAGACCGCGCGACGCCTCATGTCATTGAATATTTTGCTAAATCACCCAAGGTCACTCAACGTCATTCGCAATGACACTGTTGAGAAGGGCGCGTGTAAGTCCCTAATAAGTCCATTGAAACTATGTCTGTATCTCGTACCGTTTCTGAGATATTCAGCGTCAAAGAATGTCGCGACTTTGAATACCGGCGGTAGGATTATCAAGGTCATTGAAAATGACGCCGTTGGATAGATCATATACGACTTCCTATGGTCGGTCATTGTAAGTATAGCTTTATGTTGTACCGTTTTCCAGTTATTTGACGATGAATAACCGTGACCTTGAAATCTGGGTTATAGGTCACTCAAGGTCATTCAAACTTGTACCATTCGAAAGCTTTGGTGCGGTTTCCTATTCGCCTTCCATAGTAACTATGGTTCTATCTTGCATCATTTCTGAGATAACGCGAGATATTGGTCGAAAATTTTCATACCCCCTTGCATTCGACGCCGCCGCTAGGGAGGTCCCCGTCGGATATTGCCATCCCGTTTGGTGTGGAAAAAGTAGAATGGTGGGGCTACCCGACGGTAAAAACACTTTGAGGATATGTGTAACCGAATACTGACGTGTGACGGACAGACAGACAGACGGACATCTTGCCACGGCATAGCCCGTGCTATGCATACGCGTCGTAACAACGGCGCTTAAATGCCATTCAAGCTGGACATCTGCTAAATCAAGGACGACACTGCATAGCTGGGAACCTTACGTATCAGGTAGGTAGGATCACACTGTGGTCTCTGATAGTCTGAGTTAAGCAGACCATGAGGATTTGGGAGCTGGGTTGGCCTGAGAGGGGTTGCATGGACGTTTGCTCGGGTCGGCTATGTTTGCCAAGCTCCGAACTGTTGTCAGATGGTCAGACCAACAGCTGGGAACAGTCGGGAACCTCAAGCGCCTGGTGGGTTTATGAAGAAGCCGAGGAGAAGAAAAGAGGTACCGTCCTGGACCTCACTGAGTACTCGGTTAATACCAATCACATCACTGCATTAGTTCACACCACCTTCACAACACGCTATACATCGTCTCTAATTACATGAAGCCTAGTAGTAATGAAGATGGTCGCGCAACATGTACTAAACAAACTTCCTGGCCTGGGGTAAAAGTGCACAGAGTCCAAGTTAAACAGGGCCACAGTGCTAGAGCGACTATAAGCATGGATGATCTCTGCCCCACTGCAAGCAAAGGGAAGAAAAACTCGCCATTTTAATGGCTGCTGAATGGATATAGTAGACTTTTTCTTGTCGCTATACAAAACCAAGCCACGCTGACCCACACAAGACGTATAACAGATTGTAAATGAGAAGACGTGACGACTGTTGGGCAGTCAACTGAGAGCCAGCTCGTTATAGGTCGTGAGATTACTTACGAACTGCTAACTGCCGACCAGTGACCGTGTATAAATCTGACGCCAGTAAGAATCGCGGTCGGCGACATCGATTTTACGAGACGGCTTCGGCGAATTCCCGCCACTCTGCGCGCCGACCCTTCGCCTCGTAAATAGCGCATAGGGAATACCGCTTTAGAAGCATCGTGTTGCATCGAAGTTGCCCGATTTTCATTGCCGTGTGGCAAAGAATTTCGTATTTACTTGTGTTGAGGTAGGAACTAGTATCAGTGGCGGGTTGTCTTTACATTTTACAAGTGATGAATTGCTTAACCTTTTAGAGTGCAAGTGCAAAGGTAATAGTGCCACATCGACTAATACGAAGTTGGTAAACTGGCCGTTGATGGGTGGGCTGTAACGACACTTTTACTAACGTCCGGTTTACTTGGCTGCTAACAAAGAATACTTTAAAAATACAAATTACTTTATGCTATTAGAATCAGCATTTCATTAGCTATTTTGTCTGAAATTTTCATTCAACTTGGTTAATTTTTCTAAGAGTTATGCAAGAAAACAAAAGTGGCTGTTTTTTATGAACACAGTGTACGAAATAATGAGTCAGAAATGCCTACCAGTAATAATGCGGTACGTCGAACGTCAGTGTTGCAAATCTGCCTAAGGATTTGCCGATGTCACGTGATCATAGCAACTCTAATTTGCTATTGGCTGTTTATTTTTATGCTAAAAAATAGGAAAGAAAAACTTAGGAATTGCTAAGGAAATGTTCTGAGAATTGACTTAAGAATTTTCTTAAGTATTTTAGGAATTCCTAACTGCATGACTAAGGAAATACTTAAGAAAATCTTAGGAACGTTTGAGAATTTGGCCCAGCTTTTTATGGTAGCTACGGTATTCTTGTTCTGACCTTCACAGCCCTCGATGACGTCGTTGTAGAACTCATCCGGAAGTCGAACACCACGTGACCTCAGCGTGCGCGTATCGCCGTTGAGATTGATCGCCGCCAAGCAGCCGCTGAATCCGTCTCGTGACGTCACTTCCAGCGGCAGTCGCGCGTAGAGTGGACGCGGTAGGCCTCCGATGTACAGGTCGTTAGTGGCGTTCGTGACGAAGTCGTCGCCGGAGAATGACGACCGCTGCGTACGGCTGCCGTTGTTTTTGGCCATTTCGTTACGATATCGGTCACCGAGCGGCGCCACCATCGACATCGACTCGTTGCCGACGCGGAGGAATAGACTTCCGGCGGCGTCGAGGCGACGTACGGCCACGTCGTGCCAGTCCGACCGCGACAGCGCCACACGTAACGTGCGCACCTGGTAGCCTGATGACGTCATGCAGGTGTATCTGACGTCACCACCGGCCAGTTCCACGACGAACCAGTCTGCTGCGTTGTGAGCTGTTCTACTGTACAGAATGATACCCTGGGCACGTCTCGGCTTCATCTACACAGCACAGAATCAACGAATAGTTTGCCAGTCTTTATCGATCAACCAGAAACGCAAGCTGGAGAAAGACAGATTCTCGTGCAGACTCACTCGTGTCTGTGCGACTGCCTCTCCGTCTGTCTTTCAACTCTGTTGATAGATTACAGTAAAAGTGGACAAGAAACTTAGCTATCGCTAACAGGCCGCGCTCGGCATTACATAATAATCCGTTTGCATGAATACAGTAGAAACTAGAAGTTGTAGTCGTCGCTAGCGCTCTCGACGACAGGCTGAAAGCCGTCTTGCAGCTGTTAGCCCTAGTCTGCCCCGGAGATATAGACATTTGTCGAAAGTCAATATGGCGGCCGTCCTCATGTTGTATCGTATAATCTAATAATTTTTGTACCCAAAGGCCAAAACTGGTACTTTACCATTTCTAATAATATTGTTAAATTCAACTTTATAGCTGTAGTAGTTTCCGAGATATCAGGAGTCCAAAATTTACACTAGGGGGGCCCTGCGCCCCCTGGACGCCACCTAGCGGAAAAAAATTTGTACCAAAAGCGAGTACTTTACCACATCTAATTGTATTTTTGATTTCAACTTTCTAGTTCTAGTAGTTTCTGAGATAATAGGGGATCCCAAATTTACATTATAGCCATGTGCCCCCGGACGCCCCTAGCGGAAAAACTTTGACACACCCTAAGTACTTGCCTATACCTATATAACTGTACAGTTTCAGCTTCGTAGCTCCATTAACGTGTGACTTGCAGAGATAGCTATCTTTATAATATCTGATCTCTATAATATATAATCTCTATAATATAATATATAATATATAATTTCTATAATAGGTTTTGCATTGAAAGGTCCCCCAAAATGGGATTTTGGGGTGAAGATATTTAGTGGCAAAGATATTTGGTGGGAAAGTACATCCGTCCTTAGAATTGCGCATTTTCAGACATCTTCGGTATAGATCTGACGCGCCGTGTATTCTGTATGGGTATAGCCATTTGCCATGGGCGAAAATTTGGGCAAGTTTGGGGATCCCCAGCTCCCCTACCAGAAGTCGCAGGAAAACTCTGCTGCCGGAAGGCACCCCTTTGGACCTTCGACTACAGCATTGAAAAATCGGAATCATCCTGCGATGTAACCTCCGGGCTGTAGGCTGATCACCGGAAGGTACTTTTTTACGCGTTTTATATGGGGAAAATAGGCCAAAATCCGAAAATTGGGCAACTTTTACGTCCCGTAGCTCTACAACCGTACAAAAACGTTAGCCAACACAGGAAACTCCCTGGCCCTTGGACTACAACGTAGAGTAAAGACTATCTCTCTGCAGTGCATCCCGTGACCTGTAGCCTGCTCTGAGTGAGGTACCTGTTTGACCGACTTTCGATTTCAGGTTTTGGGAGCAAATGACCCCTAAACTGAAAATTTTCGAAAATGGCTTTCCGGATTCATCGACGGAACACCAAACTACGTTTCATGGCCAAATTTGGTGTAAATCGGCTGTTGCGAAGTTGCCGAAAGGTCGTCTGGATTACCACACAAAAAAAGCTCGGGCTCCGCGGGACTCGTCTCAGCCCCCACTTTGCCCAAAATGGACTTATCGCACCCAAAATTCTCTGAACGTTGTCACTCCTTGACCTGTTCACGTATACCGAATTTGGTCTGGGTCGAATGCGGTTTTCCGGACTTATGCCGAAAAGATTGATTTTTCAGCCTTAAAAGTAAATACTATATAGTCTTTCAGCCTACAATAATTGCTCAAATATGACGTTCGACTGTTACAATATCGACTCCGTACATTATACAATGTGTGCCAAAATGAGAATCGCGTAACATTGAATATCTTGTACAGTTGTAAGTCTATTGCAATGAGATTTAGCAAGTGGTATCCTGATGACCTTAGCTATTGAACGTGTACATAATTTGCCACCTCATCTTAGTTATGTTTCAACATTACCTGACATTACACAAAAGTTGAAACGCGACATTGACGAGCTGAAACATTGACACTTGGGACCGTATTCATCAGGGCATCATCGACAAAGCCATTGACTAGTGGCAAACACGGCTGCATGCATGTGTAAAGGCAAAGGGACGTCACTTCGAACACCTACTGTCATCTTGAGATGATGACTTTAACAAGCTGCAGCAGGTTGGCAATGTAAATTAGAAACTCAAACAAGATATAGGTCCGAGGACCGAGCCTTGTGGCACTCGACGTATTGTGTGCGTAGCTGACGCCAGATCTATTTGCCATAGTTAAGTTTCTTGTTTTCTGGGATTTCAGTGCCTCTCTGCAAGTAACTGTACTCTGACCTTGAAGTAGATGGAAAAGGTAGCGTAGAGTTGTATTCTGGTCACGACGTACGACGCTGCTGATTTGAACGTGACTGCCGATGACGGTATGACGCCCGATGTCATTACGTCACTGTTGATGTCAGTGTCTGAATGTCGTGCGTGACGTCGCCTTTGCAACGTCATCAGCTCGACACGTGACTCCTCTTTTATTTGCGATCTACCACTGGCCACGTGACCTAACAACAATTCACAGTGCTATGATTAATTATCGTTTAAAATGTACTGATCAGTGTGACACTATCACGAAATGCTACTATGACACTTTGTAAAACGACAGTAAGTAAATAGCAGATAAATTATTGCTGATTAGTACCGACAAAATGGTAGAAATATAGGCCTAACGTTTTATTGCAGTAGGTTGCTAATTCAAACAATTAATCAGCCAGTAATAAAACTTGAAGACACATAAATGCCTGCCAATAGAGTTCATGAGTTGTCAATGACGATGCAACATCCCACCGTTCTGTTTGTTATCACAACAAATATCGTAGCGAGATTTCTACAAGATCACCATAGCCGGGAGCATTAAAACGTGTAGGGTATGAAAAATTAGCGATTTCCGATCACTGTCTGACAATACTGCGGACAAATAGCAACTATGGTCCTATGTAACACTAATAGGAAATCTCGAATGGTCTATAGACTGGTTTAGTTGCCTGTGGCTTCCAGCAACTTTTAAAGGTCATGTCAACTTGTCGGTAACTCGTGTAAACCTTTCCAGGGTCAATAACTCACATAGATACAGAATATATCACCGACAAAACTAATAACAACGACTGGCAGTCATACGTGAGATCTCGTGACTATTGTATTTGAAGTGAAGACCGGTTCAAGGTCATTCGCGGACAAATTACCTCTTACTTTAATGGTATGCACCTTTTTTGCTTTCCCTGGCCAATCAAGTGCCGAGTGATACTACAGTACTGTTGTCACTTAGGAACTTCAGGTCTCGTCGCAGTCGCATGAAGTGAATGAAATACCGACAATGTTTATGCATTCATTCTGTTACAACCGCGAACAACAGGAAAACAGCATAACAGGAAACAGGAAAACAGGAAAAAGGAGAGACCATAATAGGAAGTGTATAACTACAATTAAGCAACTTTTTGTGGCTTTTTATCCGTGATGGCATTTATGAATAATATAGAGCATCGCACGCTTTCTCTGAAGATGAGCTTCTTGTTTTGAATCACTACATAGCGGTCATATTAATCTGAATCAGCTAAGCATAGAAAATGATATGTCAGTTAGTGGCAATTCGTGCTGTCATTATGAAAATTATAAGTCACGCCCGAATATATGTCTATACAAGCAAAAGTTAGTGTTATGCAAAAGCTTATCAACATTTCAATTCCTTACTAGTGGAATAGTTTCAGAATTTAAAAAGAAAATTCCAAACAGTGGTGTCACCACTGCATGATTTTGAGCCAGGAGGGACACGGCTTGCATGTTCAGGAAATCAGGCAATAATCACATAAATTTCTATATATGCCATTTTCAAATAAATAAATATAATAAGTTGGAAAACTGATAATTGCCAATGTGAATGCGCAAGCTTCAGTGGGGCACGTGCCCCAGTGCCCCATAGCGGACGCCAATGCCGCCAAACACTCATTTGCATTCGATACAATTATCGAGAATAGTTTTACCAATTACTGCTTCACATTCTACGACATATGCCGTAGTACATATCAGACTGGGACCACATCTGGACTATCACTATCTGCTTCAGTACGATAACGGAAATTACACTTTTGAGGCTAGTATTAATAATGTTCGACAGATCGCCTACATCATACAACCAATAACGACGGTCACTTGGTGCCTGCAGGTGGACCGCCAGTCGACAGTAATCCTGAACCATTTAATTGGGCACATTAAAACCACACAGCTGAGCAACGGACCATTATACAGCAATACGGTCATTTGCACACTGGCTGTTGATGGGTGGACTGTTACATTTGATACAGCGAGGAGGGGCCTGGGCGGGCTACGGCCCCGCCCAGTCCCCTCTTCGCTGTACCAAATGCAACAGCCCACCCATCAACGGCACAGTGCACCAACTCATATTATTTGATGTGACGGCTATTGCTTTTGCACTTTAAAGAGTTAAAGATACGGCGGCCACATCGACAGCGTGTCGCGTGCCGGTCGATTATTGGTTGGACGACAGCAGAGAACTAATCAAATCGAGCGTATTGGCCTCTATAAACGTATACATGTTTACGACTTGGCCAACTGACAGTAACTGTCGACGCGGCCGTAAAGAGCGACTTGGGACCGAACTGAGGCCGAACTAACGCGGACATGACAGATATAGTCAGCGCATTAAGATTGACAGTCAACCTCAATCAAACCACCTCTGACCATCGACCCCCACCATCCACGCTCGGTAACTGAGATGTTCTGGCGAACCAAAAAAAACTGAAATTTTATCGAAATTTATCGATTTCCATTAACACGGACTAAAAATGAGATCTGCCATTTTTTCGAAACGAAAAAATTACACTTGATCGCAACAAATTTTATCGACCAAATTCACAATGCTTTATACGGTTTATATGATCCGCCTTACGTCTGTTCGTCAGGACAAATGCAGAGTGCAAACAATGCGACGTCCGGGCGCAATGGACGTCTTTGATCTCAGAGCTGTCGTCCAGAAAGCTTCATGACGACAGTTCTATCCGTTTCCCTGTAGTCATACTAACAATGTCACTCCAAACATAGTGACAAACAAATAAAATTACAAAGTCAGGAGACTCGGCAACAGCGTTGAATTTTCGTGTTGTTTTGTTGTTCGTTACCGGACGAGGTAACTTTTTAAACCATATGTCAAGTGGTGGTCGATATTTACGACATGGTGACCCATCACTTCTGTGGTTATCGAGGCGTGCGCGGTCTAACTATCGGCTCGAACCGTCTCGTCGTTGCTGTCACGGCCTGTGACCCGTCGTTCTAATCTGTGACCGTCGCGGAACTGCTGCTGCTGCGGCGACTGCTGCTGCTGGCGTGGTGGTGGCGGCACAGATGCCGCTCCGCATCCCGCGCTAATACATCAGGATTGCGCTGTCGACGTCGCTCATGCACCAAACACTAATAAAGTGGACGTCGTCAAGCTGACCGCTGCAAACGGCCATTTATTCCAGGATTTGCCCCTGATTATATGCGAGAGCGTACGGCAGATTTTTTGGAGATGTCGAGAAAGAACAAACAGTACTTTGCATTGCGCCAAAACAGCTGCGAAGCTAATACGTCACAACTTTGAGTAATACGGTTGTTAATGAACGAAACACGTCAACTGTAGAGTTAGTTGAATGTCAGATAAAAGAGGAAGGAGTGGCTTGAACGTCGGTTGGCAGCTCTCTCCCAGACGATTTGCGGGACCCGCACATTGGTAGTGAAAGCCCCAGACGCTCTCTGAAAACGTTTTTCTGCCGCGCGACGCTGTGCATAACGCGGTCTGTGCCGTCGTGCGATGGCTGGCCGGCTGGCTGTCTGTCCGTCACGTTCGTGTATTGTATGGAAACGGCTAAACATATTCTCAATTTTTTTCACCCTTTGGTATTTCCACCATTCTAGCTTTTGAGGACGAAATATTATGGCGAAATTACTCAGATCACAGATACATGTTAAATTCTGTCACTTCTTTCCCTGCTTATCGTCAAATATAGTTATTTAGCGATTTAAAGTTTTAGTCCACGATATTTATTTTACACTAACAGCTTCATTTATTAAACCAATCGTCATCAGGACATTATTAGATTATCAGATCCGCTATAATGTTTGGCGTAACGAGTGGCTTTCTGGACGACAGCTCTGAGATCAAAGATGTCCATTACGCCCAGACGTCGCATTGTTTGCACTCTGCATTTGTCCTGACGAACAGACTTAAGGCGGATCATATAAACCGTATAAAGCATTGTGAATTTGGTCGATAAAATTTGTTGCGATCAAATGTAATTTCTTCGTTTCGAAAAAAATGGCAGATCTCATTTTTAGTCCGTGTTAATGGAAATCGATAAATTTATTTGAAATTTCAGTTTTTTTGGTTCACCAGAACATCTCAGTTACCGAGCGTGGATGGTGGGGGTCGATGGTCAGAGGTGGTTTGATTGAGGTTGACTGTCAATCTTAATGCGCTGACTATATCTGTCACGTCCGCGTTAGTTCGGCCTCAGTTCGGTCCCAAGTCGCTCTTTACGGCCGCATCGACAGTTACTGTCAGTTGGCCAAGTCGTAAACATGTATACGTTTATAGAGGCCAATACGCTCGATTTGATTAGTTCTCTGCTGTCGTCCAACCAATAATCGACCGGCACGCGAC
>Ga0209149_1002231_pt1 | contig 10689 bp, 6 predicted proteins | sample WorMetTyACAVOLI2_FD_187423 | JGI IMG/M metagenome (GOLD analysis project Ga0209149, IMG submission 187423) | Marine gutless worms symbiont microbial communities from Max Planck institute for Marine Microbiology, Germany - Olavius algarvensis... ...
TCGCCTAGAAAGTCAAATTTCTACAGGGTGACTCTGCAACGACAACTGCCACTATTATGCCACTATATAAACTGCTGCTTCTGCTGTTTATAAAAATAGTGCTTATAAAAATAATAATTATAATGCCGTTCATAAGTGTAGTAGTCAAGTATTCAAAGCAATCACATAGCAAAATTTAGGCCTGTGCCGAACACTGAATCGAAACCTGTACTCGTGAATGAAATAGTTACGGCTCTTAACACTGTAGCCGATGAATTCAAACGATTGTTTAAGACGAATCTGTCTGGACGTAAGTTTGTCTGAGACTGCGGCGGATTAGGGACTATTTTTGATATGCCGAAAACAAAATATTTCTACTTCCTTACTCCGTTTATTTAATTGGTCTCCGTGCCGAAGTTACAAAGGTCTGCAAACAACAGCCATCACTTTTTTTGGATAAACAATGTACAGCAGGACACGAAGAAGTTGTGAAAGACCAAAATGAGACAATACAGTCTGCAGCAGTCTCCCTTCTTTCCTCCGTTTTCCTCTTCAGTCAGTTATCACACACAACTCTCCATCATCATCCTCTGATCGAGGACTGGTTCTTCACACATTTCATGGGGTCTTCCATTTCTCGTCTCAAAACTCATGTCTTCTCCAAGTCTTTTCCTCCATAGTCTTCAGTCTCTCCGACGGACAGATTCCATGCAATATTGACGTCCAGTGTCTGGAAATCTTTGGCGTCTCCCTGCTGGCGAGTGTGGCAGTTTAAGCCAGCCCAACTGGCCTTTTGGCGCAATATAAAATAATTTTACTTACTCACAAATGAGAAAGTACTCGTCAGCTAACAGTAGCGACTTTGCACACCACTAGTCGACTCGATTTGCCCGGCCGAGGCTTCTGGGATTTACTTGTAGACACTTCATTGGTTGTAGAGGAGGAGGTTGATGAGAAGATGGCGGGAGGAGGAAGGATGCAGCAGATTCAGCGGTTGCATCTTCTTCCCATAGGTCGCGGGAGAGCGGGCAAGCGCCGAGATATCGGAGCTCGGCGGAGCGACTTAGTGACTTCCGACAATCTTCCGTCAGCGTTACCATTAACCACGTACACGTGACGAGCGGTCTCTACTCAGACGTCGTCGTGTTGCACGTGGGGGAAGTTTTGTATGTCCGCGTTCTGACGTTTGTGTGTTGTACGGGTGACTAGCAGGTCTTTTGCTGTTGCCGGTCCATAGGCCTAGGTTTGGAACAAGTTGGAGGGGAACTATACACGACCTTAACGAAATGATTTTAGGCTGCGGCGCTTGGTGTTTTGTTGCGTTGTTAACAAATGTTCTTACTTACTTGCTTGTAGATGTGATACGCATGCAAGTGTGCGTCCCTTAAATTAGTGGCCGTTGGCGGATTGTCCATAGAAGTTATTTTTATGCACCCGCACGCAGGCTATGTGTAGCATAGCCTGCAGCGGCCCGCGGGTGAATTATGTTTTCGCTTTAATAATAATAATAATAATAATAATAATAATAATACGACAACTTATAAGGCGCCGTAACATGTCCATAAAGTCACTACAAGGGCGCTTTGTCCGTCCCCATGTCCAGATGTCTGGCCGTTTATCCCGGTATCTGACCATCCCGTACCGCCATCGGCTCGGGCGAGCCGCGCTGGCCGTCTGCCAGCACACAGTTCGTGCGGGCAAGTCCATATCTGTGCCAACACTTCATTGGACGCCATTCCCGTGCAAAAATGGAACAGTCTGCAGGGCGGGCAAGTCCATTATACAGATGCTGCAGCTGCGAGAGCATCAAATGACCGTGGACGGTCTTCAGCTCTGTAATTCTACATTTTCACTGTTTTACCTAAACCCTCACTTTACAGTGGCACCAATCGTCCTAGATTTGTGATAAAATAGCATCGAGTTTTGTCGAATTAAAACGCCCGGGTGTTTCAGTATGTTTCTGCTGCATGTGTGCAATAAGCGTACCCTCCTGATTCTGTAGTGGACTTCGGTCCTGTAGCCTACAAATCTTGTACTTGCTAATTTACTAAGTAATTAAGCAAGTAAAAGACTTGTACAGCGCCGAAGTCTATTAACCCTTAAGACTCCAAAGGCAATTATAGTGCTGCATCGAATAATACGAAGTTGGTACACTGGCCGTTGATGGGTGGGCTGTTACATTTGGTACAGCGAGGAGGGGCCTGGGTGGACTGCGGCCCCGCCCAGTCCCCTCCTCGCTGTACGGTCGGTTGATGGTCCGATGCTCTGCGGTTTTAAAGTGGAGATTAAAGGGTTAAAGAACCGTGAGACCTGTGAAGCTGTGTTGTGCTTATTTCATTACGCATATATAAGTATATATATATTTACATATTTAAATGTAAATATATGATGACTCCGAACTTCGATACGTCACCTAGCTAGATTTTCTACGAAGTTTATGGCTCATACACATCGAAGGTGACATTTCGGGAAACAGTGAACGATACTGCAATAGAGGAGGGAACTGGGCGGGGCCGCAGCCCGCCCAGGCCCCTCTTCGCTGTACCAAATGTAACAGCCCACCCATCAACAGCCAGTGTATCAATCACCGTATTGCTGTATAGTGGTCCGTTGCTCTGTGGTTTTAGTGTGCCCGTTAAAGGGTTAAAGCTTTGTACACACTACACAGTACACACCCATGTTCACGAAACGTGTTTATGGTGGTGTGTACCGAGCTTAATCCTTTAGAGTCCAGAGGCAATTATAGTGCCACATCAAATAATATGAAGTTGGTACACTGACTGTTGATGGGCGGGCTGTTACCTTTGGTGCATAAATCCCGTTACTTTGGCGGCACTTTTGCAAACGCTGTATTTACATTATTTTAATTTAAATTGGCTAACATTTGTAGAATTTATGAATAAAATAAAACGACTCCTTTTTCCGTTCACGGTGTATTTTGAAAGTTTCATAGTGTCATCGTTTTCACGCGAACACAGTAACAAAGAATCACACGTACCCACCAATAACAGCACGGATGTGTCGACGCAATAAGCCCCTGCCGCCATCAGTGGGGCGCGGGGCGAGATTTGCTGTCGCTCGAGGTCAAGAATGGGTTCTTTGAAAAGCCCATGTAGGACTTCCTATTTGTCGTCAATAGAGATCATAGCTCTAAATGCGTTTCAGGCGACAGACAAACGAACAAACAGATAAACAGACGAACAGAAGGGCATCGGAGCTAGGTTGTAATGGGTGGGCAATACCAGAGCCCATAATGTTGCCCGGTAATGCTTACCGTCGCCCGTGATGTCACCTAAGTACCGACATACCGACGAAAACCGGTGCCACGTACGCGCCTTCACCCTGAACGGAGATTTAAGCCTCCGCGTGTCATCAGCGGTGCTTGTCGCGTGCCAGACATAGTAGGGTACTGTATTACAGTAGTCATACCTGCAAGCTTCCACGTGTGCAGTCATTACAGGACCGTATCGATTTAAAACTTCCTGTCTACTTCACAGTGTGATTTCATAGCAGAAGCAGACATCGGCGACACTTTCAACCCATTCATCCATTCAGCCTTTTAGACTCCAAATTCAATTATAGTGCCACATCGAATAATACAAAGTTGGTACACTGGCCGCTGATGGGTGGGCTGTTACATTTGCTACAGTGAGGAGGGGCCTGGGCGGCCCCGCCCAGTCCCCTCCTCGCTGTACCAAATGTAACATCCCACCCATCAACTGCCAGTGTACCAATCACTTAATGGTTTTAATGTGGCGATTAAAGGGTTAATCTGCTCAGAATTATTAAGTTTCCGCTCGCAAATGTGATGGCTTTATGTGATAGCGATGTCCTTCTGTTTGTTTGTTTGTTCGTTCGTCTGTCGTCTGTTTTTCCTGATGCAGTTGAGGGTTCGTTTTTCCTAATGCAGTTCGGAGTTCGTCGAGCTGGGGCTTTTCGTGTCGTCTTCAATACACCTGTTACACACGAAAGCAAATATAATAGGCATGCAAACCACGACTAAAGGCCCGTTTATAGCGACACAACTCAACTCAACTCGACGTCGAGTTGAGTTGAGTTGCGTCGGCGATGGTGTGTATAGCGACGCAACTCAACTCAAATTAACTCGACGTCGAGTTGAGTTCAGTTGCTTCGGCGAAGTGTCTATAGCGACCCGCCGACGCAACTCAACTCAACTCGACTTCGAGTTAAGTTGTGTTGCTATATAAACGGGCCTTTATCCACCCCGATATAGACATACCGATATTGATATCGACAGTTGCGACATACAAGAAGCTCAGCTGTCGCAGAGAGACCGCGCGATGCTCTGTGTATAAGAATATATTCCAATGTCATTGCTGATTAATTCTGAAACTTTCACTATTATATAGCACAACCGTTTCCCGTATCTTGCTAACAAAGGAGGAACAAACACAACGGAAAACAATCCTACGTTTATTTTTCTCGACATTGTTAGCATAAAGGAACGAAAACTACTGATTTCACACATTTAATGCCCGTCAAGTGGTGACCCCGGTGAATTTATGGACGGTCTGTACATCGCTAAAATCTAGAGAACGACCCGGGGCTATCTTCGTGCAGTTTTAAACAGCGAGCTCCGCAAATAAGCGATATTTGCTAATTCGGTGCGTTACGGTCGTTCAAGGTCGTTCAAGGTCATCGAAATTAAGTGATGTTAAGTGATTTCTGTAGCCTTGAGCTCCATTTATAGCGACGCAAGTCACACAACTCAACTCGACGTCGAGTTGAGTTGTGTCGCTATAAACAGGGCTAAGTGAAGTCCTTGTCTGGTTTGCCACAATTACTACCCAATAAATGTTGGAATAAAACAGAGTTTTCAGTAGATTTTCTTAAATAATTTAGAACTTCTCACGTGAGAACGCTAGAATCAAGGGGCAACAAGATAATGTGTATATTAAGCCGTTTTCACACAATACCGGCGTGTAACGGACGGACTACTAGTCAATTCGGATTATTGTCGTATACAGTGCTAGAGACGCGCTCTGCATTAGTTGTGCTATATGCTGAGCGTGTCATAAATCGGATTTTCAAGAAAATCTACTGAAAACTCTGTTTTATTCCAACATTTTTTGTGTAGTAATTGTGGCAAACCAGACGAGGACTTCACTTAGCCCCGTTTATAGCGACGCGGCTTAACTCTACGTCGAGTTGCGTTGTGTGACTTGCGTCGCTATAAATGGTGCTCAAGTCGGCTTAGAGGGTCCGGCTAACTGAAGTTCGCTGCTTAGACCCCCTCCGCAAATGGACAAAAGCGACTTAAATTTTTAAGGCCAAACGGTGTCAGATTTGTCACGTAAACTAAAAGTGAATTTTAAGAGAACGACAAACACTCATATAGACTTGGCTATACAAGCTTGTGCCCTAATGGAGCAGCGATCGACGAACTGTTGATGTTGACATCAGTTATCACGCGGGAACCTGTTTGCTAGCCGTACAAACAAATGCCAACATATTGCTTGTTCCTTAGCAGCAGCAGCAGCGGCATCAGCCGTGCTACCGCCAATACAAGGTAGCCAATCCACGACTCCCTAACTTATTACGATCAGCACAATCAGACTCTTCTATATAGCGGTGTTGCTACCCGATCGTCATTTATTTGCTCAAACTTTTTTCGCCGATTCAGTCGGCCGCGGCCTGTAAGAACTCGCACCAGTGTGCATCATTATAATGGTGCACAATGCTGTAGCACAGAGACAATTCTGTTAAAGGCTTGACTTGACTTGACTTAATATGTCCCTTCTCCAAACCAATATCACAGCCATATTATCACATTTTGCCGCACTATGCTATGCCTATGCCGTCGTGCAGTGCATGACCGCCGTCCGTCTGTCTGTCACCTTCGCGTATTGTGTCGAAACTTCTCAAAAACGTTTTTCACCATCGGTGAAAAAGTTGGAGCAAACCCTAAACGATCGGGTAGCAACACTATTACAGTTTCTCCACGCCGAACCTTATGGCAGTATTCCGACGGAGACCCCCTAACGACGGTGTCAAATGCAGGGGGTATAAAATCGAGATTTTCGACCAATATCTCGCTACCTCCGAAATGATAAAAAGTAGGGCACTATAGAACGCCAATGCGAACTCGTATCGAATAGTACCATTTCCAGTGACCTTGAATCTTAACCCAGATTTCAAGGTCATGCCATTATTTGACGATGCGTCAAATAATGGCATGACCTTGTAATCTGGTTAGCTGCTGAACATCTCAGAAACGGTACGAGATAGAGATATAGTTACAATGCAATAGGGGCCTTACTCAAGGGTGTTATTTTGAATGACATTGAATGATCCTGAGTGACTGGGGTTGCGCATTGGACCAGCCTGTAAGGCAGGCTTCAGCGCTGGCACTCGAAGGGAGCATGTGTCACCCCAAATAAGAAAGAAATAAAGAAAGAAAGAAAGAAAGAAAAGCTGCGGGGGTCTGCACGAATTGATTACGTTTTGAGCCGGATACGGATCAGACTGCAGATCCAGGAACCGGATTTACACCGGATTCTGGATTTTTAGCAGGATATCTGAAGAAGTTATGGACGGATTTCGATGAAATTTTATGCGTCGATAGCTGCGAGGGTCTGCAAGATTTGGTTAGGTCTTGAGCCGGATCCGGATCAGAGTTCGGAGCCTGGAACCAGATTTACACCAGATTTTTGAATTTCAGCGGTATATCTGAAGAAGTTATAAACAGATTTCGCTGACATTAATGGGTCGATAGCCGCGGGGGCCTGGACAAATTGATTACGTTTTGAGCTGGATCCGGATAAAAGTCGGACCCAGAAACTGGATTTACACCGGATTTCTGAATTTTAGCGGGAAATCTCTACAAGTTATGGACGGATTTCGATGAAAGTTTATGGGTCGAAAGCTGCGGGGGTCTGCACGATTTGGTTACGTTTTGAGCCGGATCCGGATCAGAGTCCAGATCCTGGATCCGGACATGTATTCAAAATTGAAACGCGGATAGCGCTAAAGGTAACGGACGGGTTTCAAGGAAATTTTATGAATAAATAGCCGGTGAATCGCGGAAGAGTGCATTTAATTTCGGGAGCAATACGGATCAATCACATTCGGGATGTGGTATCCGTGTCCGGATTTTACCCAGATTATTGACTACGTCGGATTTTGACGAAATTTGGTACAGAGATGGCGCCTATAGTTTCGGCGACAGGACGTTCGCTGCTGCTGCGACTAGAGTATGGAACAGTTTGCCGCCTGACATGAGAAAACCGGAACTGTCATACGGCCAGTTCAGGCGGTCTCTGAAGACATATTTATTCGGACAGTGAGACCACGGCGCATTGTGAACTGCTTAACTGCGCCGCCTAGAAATAGTCTTACTTACTTACTTACTTACTTACTTACTATACGACAGCGAAGAGCTGAGTAAGCTGTAAAAGCTCATGGTCAAAGGTCAAGGTCAAGCACAACAAAAACACTTATTAACTGAGTTGTCGGATAACGACCTTTGTCGGAGGTAATGCGCTCTACGGAGTGCCCTTCTAGTTTGTTTGTCTGTCTGTCGCCAAAATGCAAAAGAACGTGATGTTCTCAAAAACTAAGCAATTTACAGCTACGGTGTTTATTGACGACCTATAGAAAGTCGTACCTGGGCTTTTCAAAGAACCCATTATTGGACCCCAAAAATCCAAGATGGCTGAGATCCGCCATCTTGAAAATCGACATGACGTCATTTTTTCTGCCGAGGGTGGTCCGATTTGGATAAAATTTCGGAGACTGGTGCAATATGACATGTCGACTGCGTTGATGTGGTCGAAATCGAAACCAGGTGTAAAATTCCAAAATGGCGGACGTTTGGGCGAATTCAATGGCATGTCATCCCACAGCCACGTCCATCCGCCATATTAAAAATCGTTTTTCGCCATATTTAATTTTATTTGTTTTTAATGCAATTTGGGCTTTGACGAGCGGCGGCTTTCGTATCGTCTCCGATACACTTCTTATTAGTATTAGTATTATTATTATATTAAGCCGCTTGCGACAACGATAGCGGCTTAATGCGTTGGTGTTGTCCATCTGCTTGTCTGTCTGTCGCCAAAATGCAAAAACGCGAGTTTCTCAAAAACTAAGCAATTTAGAGCTATGGTGGCCACACTGCTTGTTTATTTTGCGATGTCGACATGGAAGCAACAAGCGAGTCAAACTTGAAGCCTATCGGCCTAGACAGCTCTGCTGCTGATTGAAAATGTAAAAAAAATCGCCAATTTTTTAAAAAGAAACGTCCACAGTTTTGTGCACGTCACGTAGAACAAGTGTGCCGAGTTTCGTGAGAATCGAAGAATAGCTGTAGGAGGTGTAGCGATTTGAAAAAAAAGTTTGACGACAGACGTCCAGACCGACGTCAATCGCCTACACCATAAGCTCCACTGGCTGCAAGCAGCAGCGGAGCTTAAAAAAAGTAAAAATGTCCATGTTATTTGGATCCAACAAAAATTATCTTGGCAATAAGTACTTGGTTCGCAAGTACAAGTATACCAAGTAGAACAAGTGCAAGTCTGCCTGCAACAGCACGAGCGAAAGACGTAATCAGATCACGTTATTACGTCAAGTTGGCCTAACTCCTCGTTTTGCAGCAGCAGCAGCAGAAGCATCAATGGCGGGCTTGTTATAGTTATTAGTGACGTCAGTCTGAACTCTGAATCACGAGATGGTTCCAACTAATTCTGCTTGCAGAGCAACATCGACCGACGAAACGTCTGTACATATTATCTAATCTAATCGCACTCGATCAGCGCCATGTCCCACGACACATTATGGGGTCTAGCGTCGACCGCGGAGTGCGACGTTTCGGGTATCATCTTTGGCGGTAGTGCTGTACCGTGGCGCTGTATGACGAGTGATGGGCGGGGAATAATATGCTAATTAAGCCAACCATTGAAGGCTACAACGTACAGTCAGTTCAGTGGTAAAAGATTGGCAATAGCCCAATTTTTAGACTTGATCTGATGATGAGGGAATACAAAGGTCCACATACCATGTTGCCGTATTTATGAATTCAAACAATATAGACCAAAGCCAAAAATTCTTTAAAAAAATCTTTCTGCCAGGGGCCCTGTTTCTTGTCTAGCTGACTTTCGAAATGTCTAAAATGTGGGCACCCACCCACACCCATATTGTAATCCCTTCATCCCCCCTTTGCTTGCACGATAATTCGACATATGTACTGACAAGGCCTGCCACAATCCTAGTTTTTTAGCAAATAAATTTGTTGCATTTCGCTGATTACAAACAGAAACAGCGTTTTCCGACTTTTTAGGAAAGAGATCCGTGCGTCCTGTTGTCTGATGCGGAATCAACACGTCGTCACCATAACGTGACGCTCCAGGCATCACGACTCGTCCCCATTACGTCAGACTTTCGTCTGGAACGACTTACCGGCATGCACCAGACGCCACCCGTCACCGGGACGAAGAAAGAGGCCATGTGTTGGTAATGCCACGAAGTGGAGTCGGGTTCTGACGCCAAACGAGGACCAGCATGTGGTTGTGGTATGCACCGCAGCCCAACATTTAACGTCTGTTAATACACTGTGTTAAAAAAACACCCACTTTTGTTTTTTTTGCACAACTCTTAGAAGTATCAACCGCTTGAAGTGAAAACATCAGACAATATAGCTGAGGGAGTGATGAATCTACACACCTGAAAATAATTTGTTCATTAAATATTCTTTGAAATATATTTTGTTAACAGTGACGTAATGAGGACGTTAGTAAAACTGCTGTTACAGTAATATGATTTACCCTTAAAGACCGTTATCTAATTAAATGCTCGTGAACAGGGGCCTAAATAAAAAAGTATGAAGCAAACTACTTTCTTAAGATGTTTCCTGACATACAGAGAGAGTTTTAGTGAAGGAGAAAGTGACAGCAGTGGCATCAGTGACTCGTGTTCGGGTTGTGGTAGACCACACAATGCCCAACCCACTACAAAGATAAACAAAGTTAAAGACCTGGTGCTGATTTTGACCTGTGTCTTTAGCCCATCAAGACTTCATCTTCTGTTAAAAAGCTTCTGGAACAAACATTTTGCCACATAATTTTTTACTGACTCACATCTATTTACTGAGATGTGTAAATCTCATTCCTGTAATGGCACTTTTACTGACGTTCTGTTTACACTGCTGCTATCAAAAAATATTTAACTAGAATACAAGTTATTTTACGCCTTTAAAATCAGCATTTCCTCAGCTATTTTATTTGAAATTTTCATTTAAACTGGTTAATTTTTCTAAGAGTTAGGCAAGAAAACAAAAGTGGTGTTTTTTCTGAACACAGTGTACAAGAGGCTCAGCTGTGGCAGAGACGACGCGCGACGCTCCACATGTCGTTGGAAAGTTTGCTAAGTCACTGAAGATCATTCGAAATTACACACCTTTCAACCGTTGAGTAGGGCGTGTGTAAGTTCCTATTAGTATCCTATTGTAACTGTGTCTAAGATAAAATGGGCATCATGTCACTTGTTGCTTTATGTAGATTATACGTGGTGCCCAAATTCATTTAATTGTATAGATGCGTTCAATTGTTACAAGCAAAAATCAAAGGTGGCCCCGTTTAATTTGGCCCACCCTGTATAAGGAAGTCATTTTTTTTTACTAACTTACGATTATTAAGAGATATCATGGAAACTGATTTAGGCGTTTTAAAATGCGAGCATCAACAAGACTGGTCGCAC
>Ga0209149_1002232_pt1 | contig 10687 bp, 9 predicted proteins | sample WorMetTyACAVOLI2_FD_187423 | JGI IMG/M metagenome (GOLD analysis project Ga0209149, IMG submission 187423) | Marine gutless worms symbiont microbial communities from Max Planck institute for Marine Microbiology, Germany - Olavius algarvensis... ...
ATATTTCCCCTATTTGGGGGGAAGCCCCCGCTGGGCCGATTCGACCCTAAAGTTGCATGGTGGGTGGCCTCCGCGACGTAATCACGTGTGCCGAGTTTCAAATTGAAATCTTCATGGGTTACGATTGTACAGGGGGTCGAAATTTCGATTTTCCCATTGATTTTAGCATGGGCTTTACAACAGTGCAGCGCTACTGCGCTGCCTGTGATTGCAGAAATTGACAGATAACAGGATAAAAAAAATTACAATTATGTCAACATGCAATAGCAAATAACAGGTGCAAAAAATTCACAAATGCTACAGGGCAGTCTGAGCTAACCAGATTATAATCAAATAGTCTACTAGTCATCTCATAAAAGCCGACATAAATGAACTACATCTGTAACAAACCACCGGGTACAAATCATTTATTTGCAGCATTACGACGATGTATAAAACTTGCATTGTGTTGTCATTAACCAGTGTTCTGTATTAGATGATATCCTGCGCGACAGACGTTGACAGACGCGACAACATTAACAAAATAAGTGGACGCACACGCAACTACACGTAGCACTAAGACGTTTCCCTCACTGTCATAGAAGTTCCAGGGCGTGCATATGAATTATACAAAAAATTGACGACAAATTAGATTCAAGGCTGCAGCTGGGGATGCAAGAGGGATTACCATTACATCCGGCTTTCATCAGCTTTTGTAGCCGGCCCAGCAGCCTCCAGAGTGGCTGATTCTGAGACATGTTGACTGCTGACAGCATTAGTCAGTGTGACCTCGTGGGGCTTAAGGTCATCTATGACTATCTTCATCCAAACAGAGAACGACCAGGTGGTCTTTTCCATTCCTCCAGTGGGGATGCAGAAAGATGCTATGCTTGTATTCCCAAAGTGAGAAGAGGATGTTCAAATAACTGGCTGTATATCACAGTCAATTATGTCTGCATGATATATCACACTCGACAGTTTAACAGCCGTGGATAAAGATCCGTAACAACCCGGAACAACCGGTACCAGAACTCTCAGAAATATTAACCCAATATAGCACCCTTAGCGTCCTCAAATTCCTCACAAGCACTCCCGATCTTCCCTCCCATTATACCTCTGGGGCATAATAATAGGGAAACCCCGGCACACAGCTGAAAGGAACATGAAGAATCCAAGGACAAGAACCCACACTTCCTTCATTCTTTATACTCCTTTATAATTCTGGCTTTGATGATCTGACGAGGCCGTTGGTTAATCACTGGTCCTATCTCACTCACACCTCTCACTGCATCACCACTAGCAGGCCTGCAGCAGCCACACAGACGAGAGCGAGAGTAAGCCCAGCCATGCAACCGGAGGTATTTTTACGCCGGATGCCCTTCCTGCCACAACCCGTCCTATTTCTGGGCTCGGGGACCAATTCAGAATATGCTGGCTTGCATATCCTTAGGCCGGGCTAGATTCTGCATGACATATACAAAGAGCAAATATTGGCAAGAACCTTGACTGGAGGCAACAACTTCGGTTACGTCATTGCTGGCTGTTTGCGACGTTTCACCATCTTGCTACAAGTACACAATATTAGTATTATTGGCATGTATGTTAGGAATCCTTATGTCACCACTGTATCCATGCCAGTGATAGGTGATGCAGATCTACGGCAGCTGATCAACTACAACCATCAACACACCTCAAATATTTCATCTCTCGCCACCCCCCCCCCCCCCCCCCCCCTCCCCTCACTGCTTTCACTCTTCGCTGGTGTCAATTCAAAGCAGGACCTATGAAACTAACTAAAACAGTTCATTAACTGGATTAGCCGCAATATGTCTGCCAAGTTCGTGAACTGAGAAAAAGATCAACAAAAATTAACCCTAACCCCATTTAACCCTAACTCTAAAAGTAACCCACGTCGTGAAGTGGTAGTTTCATAGACGGCACGTAGCATATACGTTGACATACTTCAGTGGTGTCGGACGAGATCGTGCTGGAAGTGTTATCACTGTCCTCAGTGTTGGCAGCTTGTAAAGCTTTCTCAGCGTTTACTAGGTCTTCACGTGTGACACCCTACAATCACACACCACGACTCACAGTCACGGGGCCGGCACAGTTCAAGTTCACTGAGAGCGGCCAAATCATCGTGTCACCAAACACTCAGTTCATTAGTACTGATGGCAGCACACACACAAAACACAGCTGCTTTACTTGCTTTACAAGGTTACCAACTCAGCATTTACAGCTGCCAGGCTTTATTCAGTGGCCAGCCCGACATTCTGGAATTATTGTCGACAATTTGTCGTCGTCATTTCTGGCATGCAACTCTAAGATTGTGTAGCGCCTTTGGACACTTTGTGGGACCTTATCATTAGCATGGGCACTTTGGCAGTTTCAGTTGCTCAATAAAGACGTTTTTTGACCTTCTAGTGCACTTAATGCATTACAGGTTCAATAACAACTAGCACAACAAACAGCAACAACAACAAACATCAGCAGCAACAACAACAACAAACAGCAAACACAACATACAACAGCAACAACAACAAACAACAACATCAGCAACAACAACAAACAACAACATCAGCAGCAGCAACAACAACAAACAGCAACAACAACAAGGTTAATGCTTATGGTGCTCTCATTACAGCGAAGCCATCGTGAGAGTTCACTCAGTTCATTTGATGACTGTAGAACAGTGCCAAGTGGCTGCCGACCCTCAGACCACGACGACCAACCTGGGCCGTGAGTCCACCTGTAGGCTGCTACAGCCTACATCCAACATCGATACTCATTTTGACCATCCCACAAAGGGCAGAAGGCTGAGTCAACCTGGATGACTGATTAAATACGGAGAAGGTTTACTTGCCTGTACATAGTTAAGAACTGCTAACTGGGTCTCAAGTAAAGCAACTACGTCGACCGAGACCAATGTGTCACCGCTAAGCCAAACGACCACACTAAGACAATGCACTCTACAAACTAACAACTTACTTACTTACATCTTTCAGGTTCAACTGCATTAGCCAGAGGTCTTCTAAATACCTCACGTAAACCTTTGAAGCCTGCTACTGCAGTATGTATACAGGCCTGCCTGATGCTAAACCAACACTGCCAGCAAATAAATAATAATGATGATGACAATGCCGAAGACCTATGATTAGGAGAAACCTGTTCCATTTGACTGAGGCTGTGGAGCAGGTGCTTAGTGACTTTTGTGTTACTAGGTGTTCTTTACAAATATTCTTACTTAATTACTCACAAACATAAAACGATAGCAGCGGTCATGATCACCAGAAATAATGCGACAGAATATTTCACAAGCAAATGTCAGTAAAACAGAAATAAAACGGTGATGAACTAGACAGATAAAGTGACAGGTGATCCAATCAAAGACGCACCTGAGTGGATCTTCTCGTCTCTCTTGCTCTCTTCGCTCGAGCCTTTCTCTCAACTTCCTTCTCCTCGTCTCTCTTTGGCAGCTCTATCGACCTGGCTCATCAACAGCACAGTTTTGTATGTAAGCCGTAACGTCTCCATCATCAGGTGACTTGATAAATTGCAGCGGTGTGGGCAACTGCAGGCACAACTGTCTTCTGAGACGCTGTCATACCAACCGGGCAACGGTTTGTCTGGGAATGGGTCATGAGTCTAATCGTCAACAGAAATACTTGCAAGCTGGATCAAAGTCAGTTCTCGAAGGTAAGTAAGTAAATAAGTAAGTAAGTAAATTTATGTCCGTGCAACTATTTACAGCCTAAACTGTCACGAAGGCGCTATGCCAAGTACAATATGCTCGGCGAAACAAAAAAGTCTGCAGATGTGTGCAGAACTGCGTCATTGTCAGAGATGGGTCACGAACAGGGAGCGGCAACGAGTTCCACAGTGACGGACCAGAGACGGAAAAACTTCTTTGTCCGTAAGTCGTCATTCGTGATCGAGGTACTGCCAAATCGCTGCATGCTGCAGATCGGAGATGACTTCAGCTAGCGGAGGCAGAAACCGGGTCGCTCATCACTGTAAGGTAGACTGGTGCCGTCTGGTGAAGACACTTGAAAATCAGCAGACAGATCTTGTACGCCAAGCGCTGCTGAATGGGCAGCCAGTGCAGTCGATCTCGGATGTCGCTGATGATGTGGTCGTATTTCCGTTCAGTCGAGCCGCTGCGTTTAGCACGTTCTGTAGTGGCTGGATATGATCTGCACGAAGGGAGCAGTCTGGCCACACAAAAGGAGCAGTCTGGCCACAGTAACGCACACTCACAATGTAATGATATTTTGAAATACCGTAGTCCACAACGTGCCTGTATAGCAGTTAATTTTTAAGGCATACATTCTTACTCTCAGCTTTTGTTTGAATGGCACATTCTTATATACTCATCGTCTGGACATGCGGCTCACATCAGTGATGACTTGCAACAAGCAGCACTTCTAGTATCTCAGAAGCAACATAAGATCAGCATGTGACAATTTTTTCTCTGCACATTATGCAGCCATCCATTACCCACATTAATGTTAAAAGATAGAATTTTTAAAAATGACAATGCTTCCAAAATCCAAGAAAAAGCTGTATAAAGTGTGTCAAAAGTCCACATTTTTAAAAAAAATCCAGTTTTGGTATTTAAGGTGCTGCAGTTGTCCCTGAAACCGGGGTAGGCAACACCTGGCAACGCCTCCAAAGACTTGCCATAATATTGAAGCAGGGTTTTTACAGGGTGGCTGCTCTGCCTATCCCCCAAACCATTCTGGACAAAATAAAAAAAGCAGAATGGTGAAGTATCTACAGTAAAAGACGGAAATTACTGTCACATACCGTCTTGGAGTACTGGCAAGAGCTGCAAGAGCCGCCTGCGTATGAGAGCTTAATAAATGTGTTGGAGCCTGGCCCTGTGTTGTCGCGCTAACTGTCGGAGCGTCACTAGTTGCAGTGGTGTCAGCGGCACGCCGCCGTCGCAGCAGTTCAATCGACGGCTGTGCATAGGACAGCTGAGCAAAAATTGACGACGTGCCGCCTAACGACGTCGTGGATGATGTCACAGCGACATCTCGAGTGCCGTCGACAGCTGGTTGAAGTGTCAGCAATCTGTCGACACCGGACGACACTGACGCTGGTCTTGCCGCAGCTTCATCAGCTGTCACTGCGACGTCGTTAACACTGGTTGTAATCTCAGCGAGGGGTATTACTGACACCGGTCGCTGGCCTACTGACGACGACAATGGCTGCTCAGTGGCACTGGTTGCTACAGCAGGCTCTTGTACACCGGACGATACTCCGGCGGAACTAAAACCACGACACACAGCTAAACACTCATTACTGCACAAGAGGATGATGCAGCAGGCAAACTAAAATACAGCATTTGTGTTCACATATGCCGTGCACCACAGAAAATATGGCAACTTTAGACCAACTTCAATGAAGCTTTTGCTGCTGTAACCAGAAAATCTCAGTACAATCATTAAACTTCACCTCAGATTCATTGCCACATATCCTATCTCTGTATGTTATAAACTTGACAATAAGCCTGTACACTGTGTGAATTATACACACTGTCTTAAGAAAAACTGCACACTTTTTTGTTTTTGCAATAACTTAGTTGAATGTCAACAGATTTCTATAATTTTTGGCATAGTAACACCTGAATACCGTAAATCCTTGAATAGAAGCTGGGCCTTAAATACAAGCCAGGCCTGGAATACAAGCCGGGGGTCCGAGCAAATTGTACAAACTGAAGCCGGGCCTCAAATACAAGCCGGGGGTCGGAACATTCGTGTGCACTGTTAATGCTATATAGTGCACACTATACGTTATGCTAGGCCTAGTCTGTTGAGTGAAATATAGCCTACCGTCACGTCACACGGGTGACAAGACATGTGTTGGCAATACCTGGCTGCAATTATGGTTGTACTAATAGAAGCCGGGCCTTAAATACAAGCCGGGGGTTCGACGTAATTGTACTAATAGAAGCCGGGGGCTTCTATTCAAGGATTTACGGTAAATTTCCAACAGTCTGACATATGTACTGCCCACTCACTACCCCTAATGTGTGTTCCTACATTAACTTTGCGAAGAAAAATAGTCAAATTTACATGTGTTTAACAACCGGTACTGGCTTTATTTCCATTGACAAAGCCACTGGCCAGTGGCAAACATGGCTGTGTGCATATGTAAAGGCAAAGGTACGTACCTTCGAACACGTACTGTGATCCAGCCACACAATCAGCTCTTTTCAGAGCCACTTACACGCCAAAACCAGTTCTTTACAGAGCCACTCACACTACCGAGATGAAGACAACATAAGTTTTTGGTTTTCATGTACTGTCAGGTAGTGTACAAACATAACTAAGGTGAGGTCGCAAATTATGTATGCGTTTAATAACTAAGGTCATCACATGCTAAATTTCATTGCAATAGACTCAACAACTGTACAAGATATTCACGATTATGCGAGTCTCATTTTTTTGGGACACAGTGTAGTATCAGCTGCGACCACTACAATAAGACAGCGGGTGGATTATATGTCACTAAATCAACACTAGAGGCCGTCGGCCTGGCTAGCTCCGCTGCTTTTAAATTTAAAAATCGCCAAAAATTTAAAAATCAAAATTTTAAAAACCTGTTCCATAGTTTTTTTGCATACTGGCACATAGGTCATGTGTGCCAAGTTTTGTGAGAATCAGGGAAAACTGTACAGTAGTGATTTGAAAAACGTTTGACAACACGCATCCAAACAGACAGACACATCGGTCACCGATACTGTAAGGTCCGCCAGCAGCTGAGTCAAAAATGGATAAGAAGTTGTCGAAACAAGTAGATCTGATAACAAACCTAATTTTTGAATCGTCGTCAACACAGAAAACACTTGTGTAAGGTCGCCTCTGCAACGGCTCCTGAGCCACAGACATCGATAACTTATCAACATTTTACACAGTCACGAACTGGCATGACTCACTCTCAACATCATTGAAACTACTATATGTGCTTGCAATGTCTGTTCAGATGTATGTCAATACGCTCTTCAAAGGAAGTTCTCACAAGTGTTTGTAGGCCTGCATGACGAGAGCACAGGACAAACAAGTCTATCCTTGAAGAACTTGATGTGGAATAAGAACTCATGGCCAAAGTGGTCAAGTTGAAGCTACAGTACTTTGGTCATGTTGCAAGGGGAAGTGCCGGACAGCTAGCACTGACTGTCCTAGAAGGAAGTATGGAAGGAACACGTTATCAAGGTAAACCAAGAACACAATGGATCAACGACATAGAAGATTGGATGGGGTACAAGTACATTCAGCTAAAGGAGATGTCAGTGGACAGAGAGCAATGGAGGAAGAAGACACGGGAATGGTCAGCTGCTGTCGCCAACCCTCGTAGGAGGAAGGCTGACTAGAGAGAGAGAGAGATGACGAGATGGGTTTTCAACCCATCACTGAACTGTACAATGATATGTCTGACTACCACAGTTTACACTATTATGCATACATGTCGAATGCATTGTATAACGGTACGATTCGATACGACAGTGGGTATTTAATGTGCAGTAAAAAGCTGATGGGTAGCCTTAGGTTTGACTGCAGGGCTACAACGAGGCAGTGATAGCCAACAGCATCAGACAAAAGATATCTCTTAACACACGACATTCCTTATACAAACAACACTGTGCCACAGTCTGAAGATCATACAGCCTCCGGTCTTTCGGTTATAGTGACTAGTGCCTGAATATTCTGAGTCTGGTGACTTTTTTGTCCTAAAATTGCCTTACTAGTGCCATAAAGAAGATGTCCACTACATATGAACTTGACTCAAGTTAAAAACATTGTGCATCTAACTTTTACATGGCCTAGTGACCTTGATCTTTGACCTTCTGACCTAAATACAGCCATGCCAGCTAAATGCGCAATTGCAAACATTTATAATATGTATACTACTTTCTGTTCTTTACAAATCCTAATAACACAGACAGAATGCAACATTTGATGGATGTCCTAAGATACGTCCTATAATAATGTTTCTGGTGCATTAAGTCAGCAGCAAGAAATATGACAAGTGTCACTGAAATTTCACATAAGCTTTAAAAAAAACAGACCAAGAAGACTGCACTCTTATCAAAGCAAGCAGCAAACAACAGCCACGATATGTTTCTCTACACTACGTAGCACGCTGTGCAGAAGCATTGATCTGTGTAATTCTGTGACGAAGCTTAAGCAATATCAGCCAAGTTACTGCTATCACCATTAGTATTAATACTACTACTACTACTAATCCTACTATTTCTACAGCAGAAATCTGCATAATGCTATCAGTTACCATAGCAGAAAAAACACAGGTTCTAGACATTATGCAGGCATCAGTCATCATGGGAAACACAGTATGATATGCACACAGTGAAAATTAAACCACAGAAGTCACGTCATGTCTATAATAATGGAGTTATAAAAACTACCAATTTTACGACTTTTGTTAACTTCTTAAGCTACATATAAGAAACGAATTAAGTCCCAACTATGATACTGAGAGCAAAGAAAAGCAGTGTTACACGCCTTAGCATCTCAAATGTAACACAAATTGATTTATGTTGAATATCTTAATAGAAATTAATGGTAAATTACTTTTTAATTGTGGAAATGTAAAATGTACTATAATGTATGTTCAAGTCTAATAATAACATAACTGTTGTCCATGGGACATGCAATCAGAGCACAGTTTGTCACAGATACACTCACAACAGGCGAGCTGAGGCAAGAACTGGAAGCAGATCTCTGAAGACTGCATCCCCGCTCCACAGACCCATCTCTGTCAGTTTCGCTGCCCCCTACGACTGTCTCCAGGCTGCCGCAAGACATACGCTGCTGCTGCTGCTGGTGAAAGCCGATCGTCATGGACGACAGCCAGTCGGCACGACGACTAGCTAGCTCACTCAGCTTGGTGCTCAAGCTGCTCGGCTGTGACCAAGCCAGAAAAACATTCGTAGGAGTCAGTGCATGCAAAGGAGAACCTCTGTGAACTGAAGAAAACCAGAGGTGAAAAAACACAACGTGTAACAAACTGAAAAAGGTTCCGAGATTCAGCAGACAGGAACAACATAACGTCAAAGACAACATCACGAAACGGACAGACATGCATTGTGGGAATTTGTATTACATGAGCCACCATTGCACTCGGTGTGACAACACATCAAAACAAACACACTAACAGGCTGCAAGCAACTCTGGGGGTTTGATCCTGTGAGCATTGGCAACTGTTACCCATCCAATCCTATGCCCCATCCATTCACACTGAATATGCTGTCCACGGCTTTGGACATTTGTGCCTTGGCTGCCCACCAACTGCTAGTCACACAAACTAAATACACATATTTTTAATGAAATGTGATACCAATAATTATCAAAATTATCACTGCCACAAAAGTTGCGACAATGACACACTAGAAACATTGTGTTGTTATTACTACGGGCTGCACTCAAAGAGTGCAAAGTACTCACATTACTCTCAATGGAGCTCCTGGTTGGTCATTGTCGCATGGATAAACTGGAGTCCAAAGGCTAGATGCAACCATATGCCACTTGCCATGGCAGTTAGCCTGGGCCAAAGTCACATTGTTACATGGGGTGGAGTCTTCCAAAAATTGGAGCTTTGGGCCCCCTTTGACTTGTGCTCACATTGGCAGAGCCAAAACTACTGAATACTTCGGAGTAATATTATTGGTGTCTTTTAGTGGAGCTCACCGATTTGTGTTTGACAATGTGAACAAGAGGTCAAAGTAATTTGACAAAAAGCGCCTCACGGGGGGCCCATTCCCCAGTTAGGGGTCACCCCAGGGGGTCGAAATTTGTACCATTGAATTCCTAGGGTAGGCGTTCCTATTAGTGTTCCATAGTAACTATAGGCCTAGGATGCACCGTTTGGCCACAGTACACGCGCGTGACAACCAACCAACGACCAACGACGTCACGACACAGATTATCTCAATAAGCGCCTCTTTTACTAAAGTAAAGTGAGGCGCTTAATAATACCAGATGACTATTGTCTCAGAGAAGATGCCCTTGAGTACCCATTTTGCCAAATGTCTTATGACTACTTGAGTACTGGTATCAAAGTGGTTAGAGTACGGGTACCCGTACTGAAACCAAATAAAACAGCTAGAAGGACTGCTACAATTGGCTAGTTGTAAATGAGAACAAGAATGAATGAAATGACGTCAATATCGTGGTGTGGTCATTAGTTGTCTTCATTTAACGCAAATTTTGTGATCTTAATGATATAATACTCTTCGTTCATGCTTATTCAGTTATGTTGGGTTTAGAGTAACGTTAAGTTTCAGTTGTGTTGAAGAGATTCATTCAGTTGCTACGATCAATAACGTGGAAACTTCTTACTTTACACAACTGAAAATGTGTTACCCGATGACAACGTTTCGATGTCCGTCGGACATCTTGATCACGTCCTGATTGTTTACAGCTTCATGGAGCATGTGACCTGGAAATCACCTGGTCCGTGGAAGAGAACCATGACAAGGCAAAAGTGGTCGACAGAGAGGCACAGCGACAGACCAGATGGATAAAAAGAGGCACTTTGGATCAGGAAAACACCGACGTGCATGAATCGGGATGCAGGATCCTACCAACTCAGCCACACATGGGACCAGGTGATTTCCAGGTCACGTGCTCCATCGAGCTGTAAACAATCAAGACGTGATCAAGATGTCCGACGGACATCGAAA
>Ga0209149_1002233_pt1 | contig 10686 bp, 7 predicted proteins | sample WorMetTyACAVOLI2_FD_187423 | JGI IMG/M metagenome (GOLD analysis project Ga0209149, IMG submission 187423) | Marine gutless worms symbiont microbial communities from Max Planck institute for Marine Microbiology, Germany - Olavius algarvensis... ...
TCATGATATTTTGACCCCGAGATATTTCACAACGTCTACGTGTTTGAGTAACTGTCCGTGCAGAGTATATGGATATTTGATAGGGGTTTTCTTCCTGGTGATACTTATAACTTCACATTTGTTTGGGTGGAATTCCATTTGCCATAATTTCTCCCATTCCACCAGCTTGTCTAAATCTTTGTGAAGAAGGTCTGCATCCTGTTTACTTTTTACTGCAGTGCCAAGTAAGTCATTGTGTCATCGGCAAAAAGACGCACCGTTGACTTCAAACCAAGGGCGATATCACTGATATAGAACAGAAAGAGGCATGGTCCTAGGACGGATCCTTGTGGCACTCAAGATATAACACGTACACTTCTGGATGACGCGCCATCAACTACAACACTGTGATCTACCACTCAAAAATTCTCTTATTCCATCAACTCCATACCATTTCAGTTTATCGACTAGCCGCTTGTGTCCAACTTTATCGAAGGCCTTTGAGAAGTCCAAAACACAAAGGTCAGTCTGTACTGCAGCAAGACCTACTGTAGGTCTTGCTGCATGTTGCTGACAATGTTGTTGATCATGTCTATTAGTCGAGTTTCGCCCATGCTTTACCGCTAACAATAATCAGTTAGGCCTATAATCCGCCTGCTCCACATTTCCACTATGCCAATATTGCCTAAGGCACTCAGTTTAGTAATGGGCTACCGGCTGCTATGCTATACACACGCAGTTCAGCCGTATTTGGTTCAGCGTCCTGCCAAGTGCGGCGAAGTGCCCTCTGCTCCAGTCCACGGTTGTACTTTAGTAACAACGTCTGCAGAGCGCCAAACTCTTGGAGGACCACGAAACAGAGGCATGGATTCATAGCTGGAATCCGCTGGATGACACTGACAAAAATTTAGGAACCGACTTGCCTTTACTGTTTAAACTGCATGAAATTTGGTCAGTTGATTCTTAGGAAAATCATTAAAATTGTTGCCACCAGATGTCTGATTTTAATGCTAAAATGCACCAAATTCGATTTCGGCTGAGGCTCTGCCCCAGACCCCGCTGGGAGAGCGCTCCCCCAGACTCCCTAGCTGGATTTAAGGGGGCCTACTTGTAAGGGAAGGGAAGTGGAGGGAAGAAGGTGGATGGGAAAGGGCGGGGGCGCCATTCAATTTTTTGCCTCCGGGCGCCAGACTTAGTTACGCCACTGATTGCCTCTAGGGTGTCACAAAAACTTTTGTGCCATTGCCACTCACATGCGATGTCACATTCCACCACTGCCTACCAATCTGCGACATCTCAGTGTGTGTTCAAACATTGATGATGAGCTTCAACTTCATTTTTCCATAACAAACTAGAAGCGCGCACTCAGCAGAGTGCATTTACATCCGACAAAGGTGTTCGGACGGCTCATTAAATAAAACCATTTTAAAACCACGGCTCACTGTAATGGCACACCAGGATTTTTCCAGACATAAAATTCCATGTAGCAGCACATATATGATATCGGAGAAAATAATCCGGTTCTGGCATCCGGACTATGATCCAGATCGGGCTCAAAAGTTAATCAGTTCGTCCATGTCCCGACATCTGTCGACATGCAACAATTCATCCAAATCCATGCACGCGTTTTTGAGTAATCTTGCTAACAGATAGACAAACAAACACAGGCCAAAACATGTACCTTCTCCGTTGTCGGAGGTAAAAATATACTGTGCAAATATAATTCATTGATATTTCACAGAGATGTGTATTAACATGCAACATCAAGTTAATCACAACCATCCTCGTAACAACAGCAACGTTAACTGGTTAGGAGGTCAGCATCGACTCAATCGTATTTGTAGGATTTTGAAGGGAAATCACAAATGCAACAGTGAACTTGTTATCCATTTTCATCGTGTATACAGTGCATACAATAGTGCAATGTGATATGTCCGCATGTGACAGAGATTGCAGTTACCAACTCTACCTTTGCTCTCAACTACATGGTTACAGGAAACATACGACTACACGTTTATTTTGATGCTTGAGAGTGCAAGGTTAAACCAGACAGCTGAAGGCCCCACCTGACTTGCCGTCGAGTGTATGTTGGCACAGGACAGACAACAGGACAACGGGACATGGTGAAAACATAATGCCTCTGCTGCAGCTGCGGAGGCAGAAAAAAACAATGGAGTAACTTTTAACACTTTACTGATAACGTGTGATTAACGAAGTACAACACAAAACTTGGCCTGTTTATAAGTTTGCTAGCCTTCCTGGATGAACAACAGACCCTACAAAAATGTGCACTTGTCAAATAAATGGCATAAGACAAATAATAAAACATATTCAATCAGTATCAGAAGCATCCAGTGTTCCACATCTCACAAAATATACATGTACTTCCACATCGAGTAAAAAAGTCGGCATCCAGCTGCAGGTTGTGCCAACGAATATCAAAAGACCAGTATTTAACAATAACTTACAGAATTCACCAGACCAGTTTATTTTTATGTCTCTGCCAGTGCTTGAAGTGGGACAGTATGGGGCCTTGGGCCGGTATGGCATACCAGCACTTCTTTGGCCGGCTTGAAACCATACCACCACTTCTTTCTGGCACCTCTGCCATAACAGTATGTCGTAATGTCAGCATGTTACTTCATCAGTGACTTTTGTTGCCCCCAAACGAGTTTTCTGGGCTCAAAATTATCACACACATGCTTACAGCGCTCCGCCAGGCCCACTAGCTGGTTAGGGGATGGGAAGAAAAAGGGACGGAAGGAGAGATAAGGGGAAGGGAGGGGAATAGCCCCATACCGGTACTTTGTTTCCCACTTTGAGCCCTGGTTTCCACCAGACCAGACTGACAGGCAGAGACATACGTTCTCAACCTGTCTGTATGGTCATCTATTACAAAACCTGTGAACACAATATTCTGAAAACGAATCAACTGATTATGATACCAGTTAGCACATTTGGTTCACATAGCAAGGACATAAAATGATCAACTCTGGGAGGCAGGAGGTCAAAAAAGGTAAAGGTTGCAAGAGACTGATGAAAGATTTGCAGGCCCAGGGGAGGCATCGTTCTAGACATCCTTATTTGGTATGAATCATATCACATTTCAACAGGGTTCGAGTCGGACGGGAACGCATGGGAATGCTGTTCCCGTTCTTTTTTATACAATGGGAACGTCATTCCAGTTGTTTTTTTTCTGTATACTCCAATTGTTAACTGTAATTTTCCATGGAAGTCCTTCGGTTATAAAGCTGATTCGCTAGCTTCCTGCGTTCATGCATGTAAACAATAATGATGTAACATTCACAGCAATCAGTCAAGAAAGTGTCACGCAACGGAAGAATAGCGCTACAGCCATTTAAACAAAATATTCGAGTGACATCAATTGTTGATCAGCGAAATTTTATTATGGACCATACACCACTGATGTGTTCATAAAAATAAACATGCCATCAGCAGAAAGTAACTTTAGTGAAAAGGAGTTGAATCTCTTGAAATAAAATGCATGAAAGTAGTAGGCCTATATAGAGATAGATGGTAGCATGTACGTGTATGTCTACTATGTCCATAGTATAAGCTGCATGTGTGTCTGACTGCTGACTCTGATATATGTGTTTATGTATGCGAGATAACTGACCAATTGGCAGTTGGCACACAAAACTGCTTTTCGACTCTGTTTTACATGCCTTATACTAACATTAAAACAAGTGCCCAGAATGCACCAAAATGCTCCATTGCCAGACAAAAAATAAAAAAATTTTCTGGGGAGGGGGCTGTGCCCCCTCCCCCACCAGAGAGAGAGATACCCCCTCCCCAGACTCCACCCCCTCGGCACCTTTGGCACTCAGTATTCCCGTTCCTTTTCATTTACGACTCGAACCCTGCATTTATATCATTATATTTCTAGCTGTGCATATAATTTTAAACGGCACTCATTGCAACTTAAAATATTTTACACATCATAGCAAACAGCAGTATGGGCATACATGCAATACATGTACGAGTATTTCATCATCAGAAGATATGCTGCTTTTTAGTCCATAAGATCAATTAAAAACCGAAAACTAACTGCTGCAAAGCCACATGCTATATCACTGACTAGACTTGGAATGTACACGTAATCTCAATCATGGTGGGTCTATGTTGATACGTTTCCCCGGCATTACATGACATGACAATCAGTGACAAACTTGTATATACATTTACATCTCAAAAATATACCAGCAAATACGGTAACATTTCAAGCAGATCTCATCTAATTTAACACAAATCTATTTAAATACATGTCTTCAGGATGTTAAAAATAATGCAATTGATGCTGAGCATAAGAAATGCGTGCTGACCGCAAGCAGCAGTTCATGAAGATACAGACGACAATGAAAATGTCGGTGTCACAAGAGGCCACAATCAGTGTCACAAGAGGGCACAATCAGTGTCACAAGAGGCCACAATCAGTGTCACAAGAGGCCACAATCTCGGAAGTTGTTCTTGATGATGACATCTGTGACGGCATCAAGTACAAACTGAACGTTGTTAGTGTCTGTTGCTACGGTGAACTGCGTGTAGATGTCTTTCGTTTCTCGACGTTGATTCAGCCGCTCAAACTGCTCTTTAATGTAGGCGCTCGTCTCCTCGAATGTGTTTCCGCCTGCAAACACAAAGTTACTGTACTGCACCTACAGACTCATTTATTGAAACCAAGCAGAACGACAGACGAACATCACAGTCAAGATACCAGCATGAATGACCACATCAACAGAAACAAAACCACTGTCAGTAATTTAGTACCTGCGTAAATATAAATATAATTAATTTAGTATCTGCGTAAATATAAATAAAATTTACAATCATTACGACTTACTGTTATAAACTGTTGTCGGTGACAATACGCTTTATACTATTAGTTAAATGCATCAAAGTCACACACACAGGTTGGTAGTACAGCGGTAGAAAGCTGGTTTTTGACCAGCAAACTGTCCCTGTCCTGTGCTTGACGTACAGCTAATGGGTGACCACTTATGTGAGTAAACCATCCACTATAAGTTAGACAACCAGGCCAACTCAGCCTTTCATCATCTCGGGGTCAATAAATGAGTAGTAAGCTGCAAATAGATATCTGTGGTAGCTCCATCTGGTGAACGCTTACGAGGTAGAGGCAGGCATGGTGTTGTTTGCCGGTAAAACTGTGCAATCCATGCCCGAGTGCCTTTGAGGTTTCATCACTAGGCACTATATAAATCTACGTTACCTTTACCTTTACACAACCATTTTACTGGGCGTGATTAGCCAAAGAAAGACTTGGTGACTGCTTGGACGTATTGTTATTATTATACATGCATTTATAAAGCGCACAAGTTCAGTAATGATACTGAATCAGAGGAGCTGGCAGTCACTAGGTGGGCAGCATGGTAAGGGTGTTGATGGGCTATTTGAAAAGGTGAGTTTTTACAGACCGTATGTCTTTCCCGACATCCAACCAGCAACATTAAATGCAAGTGCACATAAATCTCGACAACAGCAGTAATTTTAATGGAGACTTGCAAGAGCAAAATTGCTGTAGTTAATATGTCTATCTATACTGTTCGAAATAAGCTATACACTTGTAACTACACATATAATCTGATAAAGGAAAAGTTTTTCTCAGCTATTCCATAGTAAAAATTAAATAAATCACAGACTGATTAGATATTAATGTGTATAGTCTTGCTTAGTACACTGTGTCTCAAAAAAGGTGCAATAACTTTTGGAAATGTAGACGGATTTTAACAATTCTTTCACTGTTGTATTCTCAGATCTACTGCTGAGGAAGGTGGTATAAAAACGACCACCTCACCTCAATTCTGTTGCTGCACTGCGAAACTTGAATGTGCAACTGTACAACTTTACAAGAAAGTTATTAAACTCAATATGGTGCAATAATGTTTAATTTCAATAAATGTCTACCAAGAACGTTATCTGCTTGTTCGTATGTCTATGCAGATAAATTTACACAGTGTATTCAAAATGTCCACCTCCCGAACGCACGCATGCTTTGAGTCACACATGCCACTGGTCAATGGATGCGTCCTCATAACTGAAAGGTATGACTACCGGTAATGAACAAAATATCACAATGACATCATAATGACGTCAACAACAAGGAGAAATAATAAATAAGTAAAGAAAGAAGTTCACAAAACAGAAACCATTTGTTAGTTTATCATCATAAACCGAAATGTACCTCTGATGCTCAGCAGACTATATTTGCTAATATGAATGGAACATTGTAAGTTGCACATTAATAATAATAATAAGCAAATTTATAAAGCGCCATGTATGCCTACAGAAGGCTGCAGAGGTGCTGGTGAGGTATCGGTCAGATGCCCAGACAATGTCTGGTGACAGCAATTAAACAAGAATGTCTTAAGATGTCTTTTAAAACTATGTTCCGAATCGCACAACACGACTTCTGTAGGCAGGTATTCAAGTTTCGCAAGGTAGTGTGGCGACAGACTCGAGGTGAGGTGGTCGTTTTGATACCAACTTCCTCAGCAGTATATTTGAGAATTCAACAGTGAAAAAATTATTAAAATCGGTCTACATTTGTCAAAGTTAGTGCAAAAATAAAAGTGGCACCTTTTTGAGACACAGTGTGCAAACAGAATTACTGTTACTAACGCAACAATTTGGATAAATACCTTTGTAGTCAGGAAAGCATATAGTCAACGGCGAGGTTCGAATTTTCTCGACAAACAAGTCTTTCTTGTTGAGGAAGAGAATGATGGACGTGTCTGTAAACCATTTGTTGTTGCAGATTGAATCGAACACCTGCATGCTTTCTTGCATTCGATTCTGAGCACACCATCAACACGCAGGCAACCTTCGAAGTGCAGTTCCAGTACTTTTGTGAATAGTGACAACAGTTTGTCAGCATTTCACTGTCAAAATATTTAGTTTTTAATTGACTTCCGTATTCAGGGTGATCACTCTCCAGACAATGTGCATTGTAAGTTGCGCATTGTGTCCATACATGTATACAGGCATACACTATACTTGGCAAATTCTCTGACAATTCCTTGATATTTCCCCGACAGTTCGTGTCACTCGGCATGTTATGTGTTACTCATATCATGTCCGTACTAGTACTAAATTCATGTATGGACAAAAATATGCAGCTTACAATAAACAGTTTTCGGGAACTTTTCCCTGACAAGATTATTCCAGGGTGACCACTCTCCAGACAATGTATAATTCCCTGACATTTCTGTGACGGATGTTAACTGTTACTCATATCATGCCTGTACTAGTGTTACTGTCAGTGGTGGGGGTAGGAATGCAACAGTGCATGATCTGAAACCATATATTTAATTAACACAGAACAGACTCCTACTAAATACCTGTGTGGAGGCAACTATGCAGCTTACAATAAACAGTTTTAAGCAACTTATTCCTGACAAGATTTTTTCCCCGACTTTTAGTAAAATCCCTGACATTTCCCTGACAGCTGTCAAATTCAGACATTTCCAGGTTTTCCAGACAAGTGGTCACCCTGCGTATTTCTGCTTCATACAGATATGATGACCCTCATATACCAGTCACCTTCAGTTTTCAAAACAGAAGCACTGAGAGTGGGCTGTTACATTTGGTACAACAAGAAAGTGACTGCGTGGAATGGACACCTCCAATTCTTGTTGTCCTGACTATTGACCAGGTCCTTCCTTGCTGTACCAAATGTGACAATCAAACCATTAAGGGCCAGTGTACCAATCATTACCTCCGCCAAGGTGGAGGTTATGCAATCATTACAGTTACGGTTTGTCCGTCAGTCGTTCTGTGTGCAGGATTACAGCAAATGTACTCAGCTGATTTCATGGTGTCTACCAATCGGAAGAGCTGATTAACTTTTGGTGCTAATCCGGTCATGGATAATGGACTTAAGTCACCATTGTGCATTTTAGGAGATTCAATAGCATTTCTCATACTGCCACTGGCCGATTTTCACGATACTTGGCGAAATGATTGACGGCGACAAAGTACAACAAATCTACATTTTGGAAGCAATCCGACAGACATCCAGATCTGAATTCGGATTATTTCTGGAAATCCGGATTCAAATCCAGGATCGCTTTTGACTGAGGTTAGATGCCTTGGTGGAGGTTTGTGCTGTCTGAGCACAGACTAGTCACAGCGCTCTGTAGTAGTTACTTTTGCAGATATTTATGTGCTAAGTTGATGGTGAAATACCAAAGCCAAAGTACATGTCAAGAATTGCTCCGCTACTGTCATTTACTCAGCTGTGACACTTAAAGCAATGACGTCATCCAATTCAGAAAAAGCTCATGTGCTGACATGCAAAAACGACAAGCTAAACAATGCACCCATAAATTTAATCATTTATTGTAAGCTATAGCAAGGTGAAAACAACACTGCGATAAATTATCACAAATTAACATGGTAAGGAGTCAAATAAATTGAAGACAATATAACAGTATTCGTGTACCATTTCCTGATCCTCAATAAGACACAGATCGTATTCACTCAGTGCAACAATAAATATGATAGCCGTTACTCCTTCAAAACAGTGAATCCATTTCTTGCGTTCTGAACGTTGTCCACCGATATCAAATATCCTGTCGGCAAGCATTTCATACGAGATACAAACGTTAATATGAGCTGTCTCCCACTGCACCAGCGAAAAAACTCTTAATGTCTCAAAAACAAGTAACTCTGCTGTTGCAAAGAGGCCGCACGATGCTTTGTGTCTGTCATTAGTTAACTTCAATAGTACAAAATGTCGAGCAGTCTTTTATGGTTAGTTACGTGGGCTACAGATTTATCACTGCGTGCAATTAAATGCTGTTCTGTCTGTCGTCTTTCGTGTAACACTGAGACTTCTCATCATAAACATTTTATCGTTATCTCCCGCCATCATCAAACTCCGCCGCTTAATAACAGACACCGCATGACGACATAGGACGCGCTTGCATAGCTTTGCCGGGTAAAAACTAGCACACCTCCAACAAAGGCAAAGTACCCGTTGAGCTAGTAAGCTCTCTCACAGCCTACAGCATTAGGAAGCACCACTCATGGTCTTGACTTGGCAGCAAGCATACGCTCCAGTCTATGGCCAGGAGCACTCAGTCACGTGGGCGGTAGACCACACCTCTCACCATGTCTTCTGCCGTTTATCTCCGTAACCCACTTTTGCAGAGTTTACTATTCATTTATGGACCCTGGAAGGATGAAAGGCTGAGTCAGCCTAGTTGGCTGGCTTATAGCAGACAGTTTACCCAGGAAGTGGTCACTTGTTCAGCTGTAAGTCGAGAGTAGGATACGGAAAGTCTGCCAGTCAATACCTCCAACAACTTATATATATTCTGAATCTGATGGGGCGATACATGCTACTTTAATTATGATGGCAATATTCACAACCCAAACAAAAAACGAATCAAATGAGGACAGAGCCGACAAGACACGCTGACTGAGGGCCATTTGGTGCAAGCTCCATCAACAGCTGCCTCTGCAGCTCTGCCTATGGCACTTTAGAAATCTGTTTATGATTATGATTAAGATATCAAGGCAGGGAAACAGGAGGTGATGAGGAGCTGCAGTGAGACGGCATGTGGCTAGTGTTTTAGTTAATATCACAGTATCCTTTGGCAAAACACAGTACATATAGATAATACATTATGATTACATTCTAAACAAACTAAAAGCTGCTCTCTCACTGTCTATCTTTTGACTTCAAAACAGTTGAATTATATGGTCAATATATACAGGTTTGTTAAAAAAAGTTACAGGACCTGCATATTCACAGCGCAGATAAACAGACACTACAATACCTAATAAATATACTACTGCAACAATGAATCAAGGCAGTGGATGCAACAAAGCAAAAATTTTTAATCTGATGCAGGACATCAAAACAGCATGTAGTATCACAGGCAATGCATGCAAATCACCAGACTGTTGCAGGTATTACATGCCATTTTAAACACGTTAGACTTTAACCTACGATTCGAACAGGGCCTACTAGCAGAAACATACTCAAACTGGAAGCCTCGAAGGTTGAACTTCGTCTCCACAATTCCTGTCGTCTTTACTCTTGTACGCAATACATCCTGTTCACTGGGAACGTAACCTGGCTCAGAGATACGATCCAGTGACTCCAGATAGCTATACACACAACTGAAATGTTAGCGGCCTACTGACGATGAGCACAATTCATCAATGCATCACAACTTCTGCACTTACAACTAAGCAAGAACAAGTGTATTTAGAAACACCACCAGCCCCCCACCAATTATATTACGTCACAGCATGTAAAATCCTGCAATCTACATTACAAGCAGAGTACAAAGTGCATGTTATTTTCCCCCACAGGTGGGTTTCAGCTCACCCCGAAAATTTAATCCACTAGGTCCCAAGGCCTATGCCAAATTTCACGAATATTTGCTCATAATTTTTTCGCATAATCATGCTGGAAAATGAACCAACCAAATTTCAGACAGACAAAGACAATTCAACTAATAACCAAAAGAGATTTCACAACGTATTTCAGCAGCAAAATTTGTAACAGGACTAGATAAATTCCATTAACTGTCAAGAATTTAGCTGCAATTAAGTACACACACATAGAGTTATAAATGGCAACATCATTTAATGCAACAGCACATAAGAAATTGGGTATTACTAGTGAGTGGCTGATATGGCCTTTCTGCCGATATT
>Ga0209149_1002234_pt1 | contig 10685 bp, 6 predicted proteins | sample WorMetTyACAVOLI2_FD_187423 | JGI IMG/M metagenome (GOLD analysis project Ga0209149, IMG submission 187423) | Marine gutless worms symbiont microbial communities from Max Planck institute for Marine Microbiology, Germany - Olavius algarvensis... ...
ACAACTTTATCAGAAGAGTTCCCGTGTGATGTTTCGCTTCCTCACGCATCATCTACCATTTGAACTAATTCCTCAGTGACCTTGGCTGACGAGTCAGAGACCTTGGTCACAGTAGCGATCGCACAATATTTTAAAAAAAATTTATATGGCAATCAACAAAAATTTAACATTAAAGCTGTAAACGACTATCCGCCGATTCGATTCGAGATTCTATTCGAACGGAAATTTCCGACTCGCGGGTCTCTAATATACTACAACGTAGACGTGTATAAGTGTGGTGTGGTTTATACAGGACAGGACACGGACCGTCGCCGTGGGCCAAACTGGACGCCGCCAAGTCGCGGGCAGCAGCGTCCAATGGCGGGTCCAGCGGCAACTCGGTCGAGAACACTGCATCAATGATGAGGACCGGGATGATGCGTACGGGCACCGGGCAGAGAAACCGCGGACGAGCGCGAGGTCGAGGTGGCAGGAAGAAGGGAACCACCCGAAGTTACTAGACAATCATCATCACCACATCATCACTGGACTTCGACGTCGACGACCGTATCCACTCAAGACACGATCACCGGCGTCATGAACAGACGCCCAGACCTTTTTACCGGCAATAATGTCAGTACAGTTCAAGAAAACTTCAATTATTCTTGACGCCACTAAATTGCGTCGTTCGGGGCGCTCTGCCCCCCGACCCCCCCCCCCCTCACTCCATCCTGTTACGTCATTGCGAACGACTTCAATCCGACGACCCACAGTTCATAAATCCACAACGAAAACTCAAACGGACTGGCACGTGTGTCAGACATGGTACCATTTCGTGTATGAGTGGAATTAAGTTGTCATGCCGCCCGAGCGTGTGATGGCGCTCGACAAACGGGCTTAATAGCCTATTAAATATCAAGCCACAGCGACAGCCGGCAAAATATTTGTTTTCGGTCGCGTTTGTTACAATTTTGTTGCAATATCTGCGCGTAAAAAAAGCGATGCAACTTGTACGACAAACTGTCGACGAAGCCGCGGCGTCGAATTCTGGACTGCGTGTGGCAGAGACTTTAGGTCACAGTCGATGTTGTCCTCGTGTTACACGGTCGTGCTTGTATTTTGTTTCCACTGACGATTGACTGTTGAGTGTTTACTTATGCGACTGTCGCTATAACTGAGTCTGCATCTCGTCAAATGAACGCCAAGAGGCAAGAACTGCTTCACATCAGCTTTCACAAATCGCGAATGATTGCAATGTAAAATTTTTACTTTCGTCTGTTCGTTCTGCTCTTTCGTGTTTGGTTTGTCAGTGTACTCACTGCACGCTATTGCCAATAAGTTGCAAGTCTTTAGCATCTCTGTTATTTTTCAGTTCACTGATTAATTAACAGTCACCTCGATCTGCGGTCGTTCCAGCACCAATTGAAAACTTTTTTTTATTTCAACGATCCTTTATTTATTAGCACTGTAATAGTGGTCTCGCAGTAACATTTGTTACTTTGGTCACTCTAATCCTTTTCTGATTGATTGATTGATTGATTGATTGATTAATCATTGCAACTCGCTAGGCCTATATGGACTCTCAGAGACGACCATCAACAGGTAAAAGGTAAAGGTAAGTGTATTTATATAGCGCGCTTTTTGTAGTATACCTCACACTCAAGGCGCTCAGGCATGGATCACACAGTGTTAGCTACAATTACACCAATGCCTGCCTCTACCTCGTAAGCGTTCACCAGATGGATCATGGCGCCTCCCCAGACTGAGGTTGCGCATATCTAATTGCAGCCGCCTACTACTCATTTATCTACCCCGAAAGGATGAAAGGCTGAGTCGGCCTGGTTGGTTGACCTATAGCGGACGGTTTACCCACATAAGTGGTCACCCATCAGCTGCAGGTCGAGCGCAGGACAGGGAAAGTTCGCCGGTCAAAGACCGACATTCTACCAACTGTGCCACGCAACCAACCATCAACAGGTGATTTTGCCTAAGTTCCAAATCTGAGAACCCACCTGACATTCGCTACATGTGGACACGTGACAACCGACAGGCCTATGCTTCCTACTGTTACTGTGTGCGATTGCGGTACGGTAATTACCACATTCTGTATCACAATCACAATGCACCAGAATGTTCACGTTTATTGGCCGAGCTGCGCCCAGGCCCGCTCTGGGTGCCCAGACGACACGGAAAAGACTAGGGAGGAAGAGGTGAAAATCAAACCCCCTTATTAGCACTATCACCCCATGATTCTGTTTTCAGTTCGTGAAAAAAACACACTGCAGACTGTAAAGGGTACAGAACGACGCAGCTGGCGTGATAGCGGCAATAAACTGTCGTTCTGCTGCTAAGCCGCTCCTTCGTCCGCTACATAGCTGCAGTGCGTCAACGCGTCCCACAAGACGACGGTGCTGACGTCAGTCTAGTGTTGCGACCTACCTCAACGAGCACCTGGTTCAACACGTTGCCACTCGATTACCCAACACAATCTGTTGCGTTACCACTACTGACTGACCCGAGACTAAGCCACTCAGTGACTTCGATAGACACGCGTTCTCCTGCTCCGCATCTGTCACCTGAAGACGTATGTCTGCAGACATATTTGCCGCGCGATGCTATGCATAAGCGCGGCCTATGCCGTCATGCGGTGTCTGTGTGTCTGTCCGTCTGTCACGTTCGTGGATCATGTGAAAACGAATAAACGTATCTTAGAAATTTTTTCACCATCGGGTGGCCACACCATTCTAGTTTTTCCACACCAAACGGGGTGGCGATATTCCCACGGGAACGGGGGCGTCCAATGCAGGTGGGGTATACGCAGAAATCGCGATTCTGGTCTAATAGCTGGCTATCGAAGATTGCTGGACGTGCGAAGTGCCAAAAACATTTACCGACGACGAAACTGAGTATATGACACAGTCGGCCACGCACCACTGGCTATCGATGGATGCTGGACGTGCGAACTACAAAGTGACAAAAACAGTTACCGACGACCATGCAGTGTAGATCGCACAGTCGGCGACGCACCAGCGAATGTTTGTTTGTGACGGCCTGCAGCATGGACGAATACGCCGAAGAGAAGATAACAGAAAAGAATTTAATTGTACGCGCTCTGAAGCCGAAACAACTAATAGTAAAAGACTGCGCTCGACGTTTTGTGTTGAAGCTATACAGACATGAAGCATCGCGCGGCCTCTTTGCGACAGCAGAGCTTCTTGTTTCTTCCCAAATTTATCTTATAGCGAAATTTTCTGGCCAAAATGGACCTATTCATGATAAATGAATACATGCTGACGGACTTTCTATACAACCTTTCATTTACAAATGCAAGCAGTTTGGGCATTCACCTTAGTTGGCGAATAGGCCCAAAATGTCGACTTCTGTTAAATTTTATAGGAACCATAGGGTTAAGAAAAGACTGCGATCACACAGCTGGACTATAGTACCACGAACGACGCCATGTTTCACTAAAATCGGACAACGCCTTCTTGCAAAAGTCGGGGTTTACATACAGACAGACAGACAGACAGACAGACACACGACAGGTACTTGTAATAACCAACAAACTGAGACAAACCATGATCTCGTTGGCAGATGTAATCAAAAAAATATAACGAAAACAGTGAACAGAGAACTATCAGTTAACACTTTAATCGCCACATTAAAACCGCAGAGCAACGGACCATCGTATAGCAATACAGTGATTGGTACACTGGCCGTTGATGGGTGGGCTGTTACAGTTGATACAGCGAGGAGGGGACTGGGCGGGGCCGGAGCCCGCCCAGACCCCTCTTCGCTCTACCAAATGTAACAGCCCACCCATCAACAGCCAGTGTACCAACTTCGTATCATTCGACGTAGCACTATAATTGCCTTTGGAGTCTAAAGGGTGAACAGCGTACAGTAAGCCTAACAGATCCACAATGACCACAAGTTATTCGAACTGGAAATACTGGTAACATTTGGCAACGCAAAATTTCAAGGCGGTTCATGCTTGCTGTACTCACGTCAGAATGATATACCTGCACTGTCACCTGCACAGTCAACTACACCGGCCTAACACAAACAAAATCCATCTCTTAACATTTTTGTTGACATACATCAACATGACTGGGAACATCACTGCAACACTGACAGTTCATATTCCTTGTCCCTTCCTGGTTGTGCCAGTCGTCGATGTCAACTATACAAAGTACTATGAGCAAATGATTGTTCTCTCTTGGCACCCAGATTATTACTCCTTATCAACATAGGCCTCATAAACACAATGTAATGCCTAGAACAAATGGCACTGTGGTAATAAACAACTAATTGCACTTTTACAAATCATTAACAAATAAATCATTCACAAAATATCAGATTCACGACTTCACTGCAGTCACTTTACTGTATATTACAAAAATAATTAATTAGCGTTTTACAGAAAGAGCAACTGAAAGCTACAGTATAAGAGTGCATTGTTAGCAGCAGCAGCAGCAGCAGCACTCAATAACGGCTTCATCGGCTTATGAAGTTATACAGCGTCAGTTGAATAGCAATATACAGCGACACTGAAAACTCACTGTAATACTTGAACAAACAAGCTACTTGGGTCGAGAATGGTGCCGCCTCCAGGCCTCCTCCCGACCCCCACAGCTGACAGTTTCATGCCCGTGCCCCGGGGACCACTTGTACTCATTTGCATTGTAATGAGTTCATTCGTTTTCAAAACATCGTGTTAACATGTTTGGTAACAAAAGAACAAACAGACAGACGAACGGACACGACAGGTCGAGAACATTGTGCCTCCTCCTAGGCTGACAGAAGCATAAAACATAATTAAGAGACTGGTGATGAAAAGACATAACAATTAAAAGACCGCATAACGATTTTCTTTTCATTGCTAAGATACTGTTGTTTGGCGTTAATAAGGCATCGGCTGGTGCAAAACCCGTCCTTCCACAATCCTAAAAATTCCTTGGAGATTGTGAGGATGCAGCCTAACTTGTAGTGGCCAGTTGGCTGGCTGCTCAAAGTACTGGTACGGCCGTCACCGTCGTCTCGAACATCTAAATAATGCATCTGTTGCTTCAGAAATTAAACAAAACTCTACATACAATTATCTTTAGAACAGTTATAACATACTCCTGGCATATTTAATCGGCTTGTTTTCTGTGGCACTACAAGTGAGGTGCAGTCCACACAGATCTCCAAGGACAGTGCTGGAGTGGGATTTGTCGCAGACTGATTTCCTTCATGGCCACAACCATCAGCATCAAACCACGCAAATGCACATCAGTTATGACACATTGTATCAGCAGTCGTAGCTATTTACATGATTATACTCAGTACGAAGTCATTACAAGCCAACACAATTTCTCTGTGGCTACAGCATCAAACACAAACAACTTCGTTATATTTTGTTATACTGCAATAAAAAGAATTATCAGTTTCTCGAAGTCGCAATGAAATTGAATACACCGACACACCAGACAAATGTCCATATGAAAATATATAATCATTAATGCAAAAAACTCTCAAGTTTCAAATCTGGCTACAAACTGAAAAGCACCATCACCATCAAGTGACGTACAGTGGAAAATAATGGCGACCAAGCTACACATGATGTGGTACCTTAACGCAATAATTCACAGATTTTACAACGTACTGTTCACAATTGACATAAAAAACAATCAGCAAATATTCTTCACATATTTACTCGAAAAATAATTCTGGCTATCAATTTATCAACGTCATATTATTTCTGTTTTTATTATCTACCATTTAATGGTGAATGCAGATTCTCGTCAGCAGAATCACAATGTAATCGACACGTGATTCAAACTCGTCATCAAAACAAAACAAAACATATAACTGAGAAAAAAAACATTGCACTGCATCAAGCTAGAGTTAATGCCACTGACACAACATGAAAACAGGTTCAAAAACAGACTAAACAGAAAACTTACGTCGACCACACTAGACGTGGTACTACAAATTATTGTGCCCCCGACTGTAGGGAAGGGGGCATTAAGCGTTGCTTTTGTCCGTCCGTCCGTCCGTCCGTCTGTACGTCTGTCGAGTACATAGCGAATAATTCGAGAACCCAAAGGCCTAGCGTGCCCAAATTTGGAAGGAAGGTTTCTCACCTTAGATGCGACTTGCACGCCAGTTTCAAGGTCAAACGGACAAATGTCAGGGTTAGAGGCGGGCGGGGGCATACCGTGTCGGCCGAACCGGCGGTCACACTGCTTGTTTAAATTATTCACGACGGACAACGGCATAAGTGAACAGTCAAAGAATACGACGGTTGATTCAACGTCGTGCTCCTTCTGTCCGACGCCTCAGACGTCCCAGTCTCAAGTGTAAATGGGACTTTTACAAGAGCATAAACTGAACTAGAAACCTACTCGACCCAACCGGGTCCAGAATGATGCCTCCGCCAAGCCTCTAAATCTAACGTCGGCCTCGTGTGACCTTGACCTTCGACTTGTTGACCCCAAAAGTTGATCGTTTCATGACCTTGTCCCGCAGGCGACTTGTGCCAATTTGCATCAAGATCCGTTCATTCGTTTTCAAAATATCGAGTTGACAAGTTTGGTGACGGACGTTACGAACGGACGGACGGACGGACGGACAACCATAGAACATAATGCCTCTGCCGGCCACTGTGGCCTGGCGCAGATATAATCCATACTGTGCACGGTCATCTCTCACCTTATGTAAATAAAGCTAAATAAGCTACTCGACCTAATGGCGTCGAGGAAGATGCCTCCGCCAGGCCTCCAAATCTGTCTATGGCCTCGTGTGACATTGACCTTTGATCCCCTGACCCACAAAATTGAACATGTCATGCCCTCGCCCCGCGGACCATTTGCGCCAACTTGCATCAAAACCAGTTCGTTCACAGTTTGGTAACAGACGAACGAACGGACGGACGGACGGACAACGAGAGAACATAATGTCTGCGCTGGCTAGTTAGGTCTGGCAGAGACGTAAAAGAACACTCGGTAAACCATGATGACGATGATATTACGAAGACGCTGATGAAAATAACGATAGAAATAATGTCATCATTACGGCTCTGCATTATAACATTAACTTAAACAACGTCAACAAGGCACTGCAACAATCATCAGCTGTTCTGGCATTCTAGACGTAACAAATGAGCAGAGTTCAGTTCAGTCTGTGGCACGCACTTCGTCAAGTCGCAACGATCGATTCGTTGTCCAATGCGTACGTCAAACAAGCTCATACTTCATCTCACGATCGAACACTGCAGGTTCCACCTTGCAGACGTTCACTGAGGCAGCGTCAGCGCCGTTGGACGCTTTAACGGCCGGTGATAGTGTCCGGGTGATGGGTCCATGGCACGTGAACGACGTCAGAACGCTGTTGCCGGGTCTGCAGTCCAGCTTGCGGTCTACGGCGGCTGTGCGGGTGAGACTGGGTGGTGGCAAGCCGGGTGACAGTGACGTCGACGTGTTGGTTGGCGGTGAGAGGTAGACACCGTGAGCAGACGCCGTAGCCGTGTGGGACGTCGTCACGGCCGTCAACTGAGACTGCACCGCGCACGTCGCCGACCTCACGGTCGACGACGACGACGACGAACTGACGACGGAAACTGACGGCGGCGGCGCAGCGTGGTGCGAGGTTTGCAGACGAGCAGCGTGCTGGCCTGCAGCAGACAGTGACAACGACGTCGGCAACGACACGTAGTGGCCCGGATGAACCATCATCGTCGAGAAATGAGCGTCGCTCGATACTCCTGTCACACACTCGCACGACGCACGCTAACTGTTTGACTAAATTTTAACGCGATTATCAAAAATCAAGTCAAGTCAAGTGACGTCAAGTCAAGTCGTCTGTAATGAACTCATGTCAATCGCTTAAGTTTTAATTACAACAAGGAAAAAATACAGATAAAACGCACTAGGCATATGTAAATAAGCAAACAAAAAAAACAACACAGTACAGTGAAAGTACGAATACACAGTACATAATACACAATGACAGCACTAAGGCCTACTGGCAAACCCTTTAGAGTGCAAAGGTAATTATAGTGCCACTTCGAATAATGAGAAGTTGGTACACTGGCCGTTGTTGGGCGGGCTGTTACATTTGGTACAGCGAGGGGACTGGGCGGGGCCGCAGCCCGCCCTGCAGGCCTCTCCTCGCTGTACCAAATGTAACAGCCCACCCATCAACGGCCAGTGTACCAATTACCGTTTTGCTGTATAACGGTCCGTTCCTCTGCGGTTTCTGCCGCGCGACGCTATGCATAAGCGCGGCCTATGCCGTCATGCGGTGTCTGTCTGTCTGTGTGTCTGTCACGTTCGTGGGTCATGTCAAAACAAATAAAGATATCTTTGAAATTTTTTCACCATCGGGTAGCCACACCATTCTAGTTTTTCCCTGCCAAACGGCATAGGAATATTCCCATGAAACCCCCCCCCTCCCTAACGGGGGCGTAGAATGTAGGTGTGGTAGGCAAAAATCGCGATTTTTCTGAGCCTATCTCGCTTTAGTGCCTGCTGTTAGCGCTGCAACATGCCAGGTGTTGTCAACAGGGTCGCTGGTCGACGACGGCCACCGTCGCGCAAGTTATGACACATCGCTAGTAGTAAGCGGCGGTGTTGATTGTGGGAGAAGACGACGAAATGTTTACGACAAGAAGCATCAACGTTACGCCAAAGACAACAGAACAGCGCATTTAACTGCACGCAGTAATAAATCTGTAGCCTACGTAACTAACAATAAAAGACTAATCGACATTTTGTACTGTTGAAGCTAACTACTGACAGATACGAAGCACCGCGCGGCCTCTTTGCGACAGCAGAGCTACTTGTACTGTGCCCATTAAAGAGTTAATGCTTCACTCGCATAGTTAAATACAGGTGATGCGAAACGCGCGACTTGCAGCAATATAAACAGACGGCTAACACAGCAGACTTTCACTGATTTAACGAGTTTTTGTGTGAACAGAGCAGGGCTGTATTTGCGGAGGGGTCGGGGAGTTCGGTGACACCCTGCTTAAAATGTATGACCCTCATAAATGAAGTCATAGCTTTGGGAGTCGATTATAACATTTTTCATCAAACACAATATGCTCAAGAATGCAATGTTTCACACACAGTGTTGCTAATTTACCGAAGGGTGACTTATGCACGTCTTGGGACATGGAGCGCCCCACAGAGAGAAGACTGAGACCATACAAGATAGGGCTACAATGTATAACTATTAAGACCTTAGACACGCCCCACTCATTGGTGTAATTTCCAGTGATCTTGAACGACCTTGAATGACTTTGCAATTTTTTTTAGTTCACAAGCCAACGGTGCTTGCCTACGCCCAATAAATATTAGTGGCAGAACTATAAATAGCACTACTAGGGCAGCTGATCAAAACTAGCAACAACATTTTATTTCTGTATACTGAACATTGCTGTTACTTTTCAGTTGGTTAGTTTTGAAATGTCGTAAGCTTTCATTTGAAATCTTTATAGCAAATCTAGGCCTTCTAATAAGAGCTGTACATTGTGTGTGTTATTAATAGAACTGCCATAGATATTTATCAACAAGAAACTCATCAGTAAGTAAGTGAGAATATTTATAAGGCCCAATAATCAAAAAAAGTCACGAAGTGCCGAAAACGTCGCGATTCACAGATGAAATAGGCAAACTTTATGAGGAACTTAAGCATAGTGGTGATAAAATTTTACAAACACGGTGTGGTTCAGGCGGTAATTGGAATTTGCGAGTAACGTTCGCCTATCTCATCTACTGACGAGTTTCTTGTTCTTCCTGGAGAAGTACGTACCGCAGTTTGTCACAAACTTTTTACTGCGCGTGCCTCTAAAAACAGCCATGCATGACCGTCCCTAAAGCGAGAGACAACTCCTGCTTCTTTTGTACAGAAATCTGCGTATTACGTAGCTGATATGACTTGTGTGCTCATTCACTAGAGACTTGACTACGGAAACTTCGTCCTGGTCGGGTTGCCATGCAGCTTATCTGCTGCGACAACTGTACTCAATGCTGCGGCTCGTCTGGTGTTTCGTCTTCGACGATATGACCACATCACCGACGCTCTTGCAATTCTCCACTGGTTGAGACTTCCACAACCCTGCCTCGGTGGCGCTGTTGGTAGTACGCGCTGCCTGGCTACAGTGATCGGCGAGTCTGGGTTCGAGGCCCAGGCTGGCTGAATCATTGTGTCAGGTTATAGCGGTGTATGCTTTGAGATTAAATTCTTGGGCAGGCACAGAGGGTTCGACGGTGTCCTCTTTAATCTGTGACCGTTGGCTAATGTTGGGTTTAGAGACGTTCAGTATTAGTCGCTGCTTGAACCACTGATAACAGATGGCCTCCTGCTGTATGCGCTGGTCGGTCATCAATGGCTCTGTTCACAGTCAGTCAGTCAGTCAGTCAGTGGAACGCTTGACCGGCCACGGGTCGCAGCGCCCTCCAAGACTTGCGGTCATGTGCGATCCTCCAGGCGTCGTTGGCGTTGAGCCCATTGTCGTCCTCGATCTGCTGCACCCACGTTCGGCAGGGTCGTCCACGCTGGCGCTTCCACTCCGGCCTGATGTCCGGTTTGCCGCCTGTACGAGCGTCCACAGCCAGGCGTAGTGTGATGATAACAATCTCGCGTCGTTTCAGGATCGAGATTATCCAATGAGATGCCAGGAAATCCCGACCAATCAGGTGGCAGGAAATCCTAGCCAA
>Ga0209149_1002235_pt1 | contig 10685 bp, 9 predicted proteins | sample WorMetTyACAVOLI2_FD_187423 | JGI IMG/M metagenome (GOLD analysis project Ga0209149, IMG submission 187423) | Marine gutless worms symbiont microbial communities from Max Planck institute for Marine Microbiology, Germany - Olavius algarvensis... ...
TTAATCAGTTCGTCCATGTCCCGACATCTGTCGACACGCAACACTTCATCCAAATCCATGCACGCGTTTTTGAGTAATCTTGCTAACAGACAGACAGACAAACAAACAAACGCGGGCAAACGCATTTACCTCCTCCTTTGTCGGAGGTAACAATATTTTTAAAATCATTAAATGCAGAGAAGGAGGCCTGAGGGCAGGTGGTTGAGAGTCTAGACCACCAGCGGTAATGCTCCGGTTTCCAAAACGAGCGCGTGTCAGGGGACACAAGTTGTGATGTCGTCGCGGTACACGGCTGCATTGTCGCCGGTTTTGAATCGGCTACTAAACGACAATCGTCGTCGCAAAGTAGGTCGGCGCTACACGAGTCAATGACTCAAAGACAAAACCGATGAGGCGACTGTACCATCGAGGACTGTACAGTACTCTCGGCTTTCCAGACGCGACCGACGAATGAAATAAAACAGTAAGTAACAGGACAAAAAGACTGTGTTTACGTAACGTAACTCACTCAAATCTATTGCTGCGAACTTCGAATGTTCAATTGTGCCATTTTAGAGCGAACTTATTCAATCTAAAAGGTGAGAAATTGTACGCTTACATTAAATGTCTGTCCTCGTTCATATGCCGATGCAGATTAATTTAATAAAAATAATAGTAGGCCTAATTGGCATAAATAATAATAATAATAATAATAAGTGCATTTGTAAAGCGCAAATATATTAATGGTCCTCAGATGCGCTACAGTGTATGTTCAAAATGTCTACATGTTATATGTCGATGAATGTGTCCATGACGCATTGTTTGATGCTGTGCCAAACCTTTAGCAGACGTTGTTGCAGAATATTGCAGAGGTATTATAAAAACGTTAGCAGCATGCAGAAAAAAATAAGTAAAGAAAATAAATTTACCAAACACAAACGTCTACTGGTTTATCACCGTGAACCGTTTGGATTAGATTTACACAACGTTATTAAACCTTATATGGCGATCAACATCTTTCAACAGGCTACGTCAGCCTCAAAGAAACATTTCTTTCCTTCAGAAACAAGCTTAGACTGCGTTTGTCACAGAGTAACCGCGCAGCGTTCCATACTATTTAGAAATCTATGTTCTGACGCGTAAAAAAGACCCAGGTTGGTTTAGTGTCACGTTACAAATGTATACACTGTCTTTGTACAGTCTACACTGCGTGTTAATTTATTTATTGTCGCGCGATGCTATGCAAGCGCGGCCTATGCCGTAATGCGGTGTCCGTCCGTCCGTCTGCGTCTATCCGTCTGTCACGTTCGTGAATTCTGTTCAAAACGAGTAATCTTATCCTCAGACTTTTTTTCACCATCTGGTAGCCAAACCATTCTAGTGTTTGTATAGCAAACGTTATGACAGTATTTGACGGGGACCCATAACGGGGGTGTCGAATGCAGGTGGGAAGGCAAAAATCGCGATTTTCGACGAACAGCTGGCTGTCGATCGATGACTGGTCGAATGCGAACAACAACTGCCACCGTCCACCGTGCAGTTTACCTCGCAGACGGCGACGCATCAGTGAATCTTTGTTTATAACTGCATACAGCATGGACGACCACGACGAAGAGAAGGGAAAATTATTATAAGCAGCGGTAAATCTGAAGCGGAAGTAAGATTGCGCTCGACGTATTGAAGCTACTGACAGACACGAAGCATCGCGCGGCCTCTCTGCGACAGCAGGGTTACTTGTTTATATATGACCTTAATAGAGAATTATTGGTTCTGAAACATAGAATAGCTAATCTGCCCACATGAGGCCCACATGGGCTCGAGATGGGCTCACGCAGGTAGGGGTTTAAACCCAAATCAATCACTTTTGACAGGTCTAGTAGACCCCGCCCACGCATTTTACACCCATTTTTCGACGTGGATGCATATTTCACACCCATTTTACACCCAATTTTAGTATCCGATTCAAAACCGGCGACAAGCAGCTGTGCACCGCGACGACATCACAACTTGTGTCCCCTGACACGCGCTCGTTTTGGAAACCGGAGCTTACCGCTGGCGGTCTATACTCTCAACCACCTGCCCTCAGGGCTCCTTTTTCTGCATATAATGATTTTAAAAATAATGTTACCTCCGACAAAGGAGGAGGTAAATGCGCTTGCCCGCGTTTGTTTTTTTCTGTGCGGCGTGTAGAAATTTGACGTTCTGGTCGCTATTGGTATTGACTTTAAGTTCCTATCGGTGTAGTCTATGACTTGACTAAATGCCATCCACCTATAACATCGAAACAAACGCAATGGGGGTTAGTCGGAGAGATTTAAAGTAAATACTCATTAGTAAAAACACGCATAAACAGAGAAACAGTCAAAGACGTTTAAAATACCAATAAAGTTACCTTTTAGGTGGAAGCTCGATACATTTTGTCTGATGGTGACCACGTGCTCGCCGCCGGATTTTTTGACGGTGACTATGCGATCTCCGACAGTTCCGAGTCGATACGTCTTCATGATTTCCGATGTAGACGATCTTTAGACGCGTGATGTAGACGAAATGACTGCGAGCGAAATATACCGTCTTATATAAGTCGAGGCAGGTCGCGGGCCGAATGTGTTGACAAATCATACTTCGTCAAGGTGTGATAAAAATAGAAACGTAACTAATGTTAAGGCGCAGTAAACTCGTTAACGTAACGATCTGAGTTACTTACTTGTTTACTTGCTTAATATTTTATTACTTACTTACACATTATTTAGAGTGTTAGTCACGTGACAACCGCGAAATCATGTGGTAAACAAGAGATGACGTAGTTTTTTTCCAATAAGGATTTCCATGAGATTTCCATGGTTTTCTGTGCGGCGTAGTGACCGCGTGGTCACCTTACTTACTTATTAGTCTATAGGGGGCGTTATTTTAAGCTGAATTAACCAAACAAGTCTCAATAATTCAGACTTCGGGGAAATGGCGCTAAAACATCAATGTGACCACATGGACACCGAATGTGACCGCATGGACGCGTCCGAGTTGCGTCCATTTTAGAACGCCTGCGGTGTTATGCGTCCGTTTTAAAACACCTGAAATATTACGTGTTGTGATTTGAACGCGTCAGGCGTCATGTGTTCTGATTTAGAACGCCTCAAAATGCGTGGGCGTGCGTGGCTGTAAAATGGGTGTAAAAGTGTAAAATGCGTGGACGGGGCCTACTAAACCTGTCAAAAGTGATTGATTTTTTTGTTTAAACCCCTACCTGCGTGAGCCCATCTCGAGCCCATGTGGGCCCCATGCGGGCATCATGTGGGCAAATTTGCTATTCTATGTTTCAGAACCATTAAGTCTCCTCAGTGGGTGCAGTGGTCCAGTTGGTAGAGTATCGGACTCGTAACCAAGAGGTTGCGGGTTCGACTCACACCCGGTCCACTGCAAGCAACCTTGAGCAAGTTGCTAACTACTGTGTGCTTTGGCCAACTCAGCTTCCTACCCTCAGCGGGACGGGAAATGAGTAGTAGCTACGGCTACGGGGTGAAGGCCTAGTGTGTTTGATTGAGGCGATGATGTGTCTGCTAGCTGCACTGTGGGTTTAATTGTCTGTTAGCGCGGGCAATGGATGGCCACATAATGCGCTGCGGCACCATTGGCTCATGCCAATCAGCTGCCACTTCCGAGATTGTAAAGCGCTGCTGGTCACGAGTCTGACTCATGTAAGTGGCGCTATAGCAAGTGTCCAGACCTTTACCTTTACCCTCTACTGACCTTAATAACCTTAGACAGACATCCAAGGTCACAGCTTAGTGAACCCAGAAAACCTCACTCACGTCTTTAACAGTGACGCCACTCAGTAGAGCGTAAACGACTTCGTATTAGCGATCTGTATAGTTAACTTGCACGATTTCGAGGTATTGCTGTACCACTTGTTTATGAATTAGAAATTTGTGTTTCCGAGTAATTCCAGTTTTCGTCGGGCTACGTTTTCAGCCCCACCCTACATATTTATGCATGCATTTGTAATTATTCACGAGTGTAATGTTGCTAACTAACGTCAGCGATAAGATATTTCGAACAGGTGCGACCGAAGTACATTATACACTAGACGAACATAACGACCGACATAACGACGGGTGTAAAAAGGCCGTCGCGTCGCATAGAAGATCTCGGCCAGTGCGTCGTAAAACGGCGATGTTTCGCCGTCTCTCGGTTGATCAATGGCGTCTCGGTTGAAGGTTATGATCGTGTCAGATGTGTCAGATGTTGAGTTCGTCCGAGTGTCGTCGGTAGGCTGACGGTAGCGGGTGCGGCGACAGGACCCGTCGCCGGACGGCGCTTGTGGCCGCTAGCGCAATCCATCAACATACGGTCTGTTTGCTTATTTCCTCTTTACGGCCGGCAGATCCAATCCAATTTGCGACGTTCCGTTTGCGCCGATCGGCGACGTCGCGCGTTGTGATCGAGAAAAATAAGCGCAGCGCATTCTTTCTGCGTAATCTATTGCGTCTTCGGTCCGTCTCGCCGCGATCGCGTCCCGATCGCGCGTGTCGCGTTCTTTCACGCGTCGATCGCCGAGGCCTATGGGGACGCCGTTCTACAGAAGAACCGGAATACCGCCACTTTCTGCCGTTATGGCTATCTCGACGTCCTTCCTTCCTTCTCGTCGTTCATCACTGTCAGGTGCTGGCGGCGTCGACGTCACGTTATCCAACAGTAGACACCAGGTTTCAGGATATCGCTGTATGCCGTCCAGTCGTGCACGCTGTTTGCTCATAGGTCATTGATGATTTAAGACGGGTTAACGAATGACAAGTAGGCCTGTGTCCAGCACCCTGCCATCAGTGGGGATATGAGACGGTGTAGCGTTGCAACGTCGACGCTTCCAGGAGAATTTATCTGGAAGCAATCTCTTCCTGTATAACCAGTTTAACTGTTTTAGGCTATTTACATCACGATGTTGTTCACACTGGAAATACGGCCAGTCAGTTCTTAGTATCTGACTGATTTGCTGACGTTAGTGATGTAATAATGATAATAACCCTCATGCCAAATTTCACCGTTGTGGCTTTAAAAATGTGGGCTTACAGCTACCAAAATCGCGAAAATGATAATTTTTGGTATAAATTTGCCCCTAAGGGAAAATTCTTGGGGTCCACAGAAAAAGTTGAATATAGATCTGCACAACTACAAACCTTCCTGTATGCAATGACACCATAATTGTTTTGAAAATAACACTGCTTCATAGCGTTTCCGTTTATCACAAACTTTGTAATTCCAAAGCGTGACAAGCAGACAGAGAAAAAACATAACACATTTTTCGTCTACAGCCGGCGCGCAACCCACGATTATCACCAACTTGGTATGGTGATAGTCTGATAGAGGAGGTTTGTACCATTTTTTTCACCCCATAACTTTTTTGATCCGATCAGTAGTTTCGACGTTAGGGGCTACTGAAAATTTTACGAGGAAGCGACCAAATTGAAAGCTACATATAGATGTGTACAAAATCTGAGAATTTCGTAACAAGAGGTCAAAGTAATCTGACAAAAAGCGTTTCACGGGGGGCCCATTCCTCGGTTAGGGGTCACCCCAGGGGTCGAAATTTGTACCATTGAAATCCTGGGGTAGGGGTTCCTATTAGTGTTCCATAGTAACTATAGGCCTAGGATGCACCGTTTGGCCACAGTACACGCGCGTGACAACCAACCAACGACGTCACGACACAGCCTATCTCAATAAGCGCCTCTTTTACTAAAGTAAAGTGAGGCGCTTAAAAATTGTGCAAATGAGTGACTCCTGAGGGAAAATTTATGGCCAAAATTCGAAATTTCGACATTTTTGGAGGCTGTATTCCCACATTTTTGCCCGAAAAACGTGAAATTTGGCACGGGAAAGCGGAGCGACGGGCATGGCTGCGCTTGGCGCAGGCCTATAATAATAATAATAATAATAATAATAATAATAAAATACATAAACTAGAAATCAATATGCATCACCTCTGAGGCAATGCAATACCGGCAGGCCCCGTGCAGTATCCCTTGAGCGATTGTGACGAAATTTTGTGTCGTTGAGGAATCCCTAGTGTCTCCAAGGTTCGTTCAAATTTCAACATAATAGGTATGAAATGTCGGCTGATGTAGCTCAAAGTCTCAAAAATTTCGAATTTTTTGGTATAAATTACCCCAAAGGGGTATATCCCGTTAAGCGATTTTTTTTACAAAATTTGGCTTGGGGGAGGACGTCCAAGGTTCGCACCCTCGTGCCAAATTGTGTCACTGTCGGTTATACCAAAAATTTATCCCCTTATTCAATTTGTACAAAATTTTGCCTGTAGGAGGGCGTCCCAGGACTACAATTCCACGCCAAATTTGACCATTTTAGCTTTAAAAATGTGGCCTTACGGTCCCCAAAATCGGCAAAAATGGTAAGTTTGGTAAAAAATTTGCCCCTCGGGGAAAATTTTGGGGGTCGATAGGAAAACTGCACAACTACAAACCTTCCTCTGTGCAATGACACTATAATTGTTTTGACAATTACAGTGCTTAATAGCGTTTCCGTTATCACAAACTTTGTCATTCGAAAGCGTGACAAATTAAAAAAAAACATCACACTTTTTGGTCTACAGCCTGCGCGCGACCCACAATCCTCACCATACTTGGCGTGGTGATAGAGGAGGTCCGTCCCATTTTTGCACCCCCTAACTTTTTTGATCCGATCAGTAGTTTCGCCGCTAGGGGCTGTTGAATATTTGTGGGGAAATGCCCCCACCGCGGGAAAATGTTAATAACTTTGTTGTTTATCCCCCGAAAGCGACCAAACTAAAAACTTAAAAGCTACCTACAGACGTGTACAAACGCTGAGAATTTCGTAAAAATAGTGCAACCGATTCGCCCCTGAGAGGAAAATTTATGGCCAAAATTCGAAATTTTGATAGTTTTGGGGGCTGTATCCCCACATTTCTGCCCCATATCACATTTATCGGGGCAACGTGTCGCCACTGCGGGGCGAAAAACTCATTTTTGGACCACTGAGTAAAAACAATACCGGCATGGCTGCGCTACGCGCAGGCTTGCCGGTAATAAATAAATAAATAAATTCGATATACAATTTAGCAAATAGCATTAACTTTCGAATTCAGATTTGCACAAGTTTAGTTTGATTGATTCAAATTTTTGTAGCAGTTTATTTGCTATGGATGAAGCCATTACGAATGTTATTGGATTTACTTTTAACTCTTAACAATTCCATTATTTTTTTCTCATATTGACTAGTGCACATTTTGTATTTTACTTATTTATTATGCCGCCGACTGTAGGGAGGGACAATAAGCGTTGCTTTTGTCCGTTCGTCCGTCCGTCTGTCCGTCCGTCCGTCGCGTACATAGCGAATTATTCGAGAACCCAAAAGTCTAGCGTGCCCAAATTTGGAATGAAGGTTCCCCACCTTAGATGCGACTCGCATACCAGTTTCAAGGTCAAACGGTCAAAGGTCAAGGTCACCAGGCCCATTAATGCTGACACACATATTTTCCGAATGCGAACTTACCGCGTACCGCTGGTTGTTGTTGTTGGGGTAACGTTTGGCGTATTTCTCGGCCATTTCCGTATCAATTTGCACCAATCTCGCATGCAGTATTCTAATGAGGGACCACAACATCATAACTGAGCCCAGTTTTCAAAAATCGCTTTCTAAATCCATAATTATGTTGCCGAAAACAGTTATTTGTCAATTTCGACCGTTAAGCAGCAAGTGTTGCTGTTAGCCGATCGATCGATAGCGATGACGTCTCGCCACACCCACTGACATTCGGTCGCCGCGCCCAATGGCCCATTAAATCGAATACGAATGATCATAGTATCACCAAAATCGGCAGGAGATTACTCCACGACGCATAAAATTGCGCACCAGTTTCAAGGTCAACGATCAAGGTCACAACCTCACATCGTCTGTACGTCTCATCTCTGCTTCTTCTTAATTCGGGAAACAAAATGTTGTACCCTGTGTCATTAGAGGCGGGCGGGGCATACCGTGTCGGCCGAACCCGGCGGCCACACTTCTTGTTGTTATTAATAATAGGCCTGTTAATATGATTATTGTTATTACAGGCTGTTCTGAAATAGTACAAAGTCGCCATGTTACTCTGTGATTGGTCGGTCGTGGGTCACACGGATGAATTATGGCCAAACGGCTGGACGGATCGAGATGGTTTTGGAATTGGGTCAACCAGGGTTATGTTAGAAGGTGGTCTGGGTTCTACGACAAATACTCCCCCTAACCTTACCCCCAAAATCTAACTTTCGAAGAGGGATGCCCATGCCTCCTGGCGACGGAGTGTCCAATTTGCCGAATGTCTGTGGCGTCATCATCATCATTATTAAGCCGCCGCTCGCGACAGCGAGAGCGGCTTCATATGCGATGGGCTGGGCGTGTCCATCTGTTTGTCTGTCTGTCTGTCGCCAAATTGCAAAAACGCGAAACTAAGCAATTTAGAGCTATGGTCTCTATTGACGACCTATAGGAAGTCGACAACACGGGCTTTTCAAACAACCCATTATTGGATCCCTAAAATCCAAGGTGGCTGAGATCCGCCATCTTGAAAATCGACATGACGTCATTTTTTTCTGCCGAGGGTGGTCCGATTTGGATAAAGTTTCGGAGACTGGTGGAGAATGACATGTCGACTGCGGTGATTGGACGAAATCGAAACCAGACGTAGGTGGACGTTTGGGCGAATTCAATGGCATGTCATCCCAGAGCCACGTATCACATTGCAGGGTGCTGCCACTTGGTGAATTCACTGTCACGATTTCAGAGCCACATGCCACATAGCATGGTGCAGTCACCTGGCGAAATCAATGCCATGATCGTGCCACATTGGCAGGGTGTAAGAATTACATCCGCCATATTAAAATCGTTTTCGCCATATTTTTAAAAAAAATGCAGTTTAGGTTTTGACGAGCGGCGGCTTTCGTATCGTCTCCGATACATTTGTTATTATTCGTTTTTATCGCGCGTCAGCATACTGACACGCAATATTGATATAGCAAATCTGTCCGTCTGTCCGTCCGTCCGTCCGTCTGTCCGTCTGTTACGTTCCGGTATCAGATGAAAACGGCTTAACATATCGTCATAGTTTTTTCACCATACGATAGCCCAATCATTCTAGTTTTACCAGCGTGAAAAATCTTCACGGAATTCCGACGGGGTCACTCCGTGCGGGGGCGCTAAATACAGGTGGGTCTAAAAATTTCGCGATTTTTTTACCAATAAGTCGCTATATCTCCGAAATGGCTAAAGATACGGCCATAGTTACTATTGGAGGCGAATAGAAAACCGTACACAAGCTTTCAAATGGTACCACTTTCAATGACCTACAGTGACCTCTAACCCACATTTCAAGGTCACAATAGTATTCAACGTCAAATAACTCGACTACTACTACTGTATGATCCTTCCAATGGTTCCGTTTCCAGTGATCTTGAGTGACCCTTAACCTAGGTTTCAAGGTCACGGTGTAATATTTATGCCTATATATGCCCTTATCGTATTGTGTGCGCAGCTCAGGCAGCTTACGCGCGATCTGTTGGCGATAGCTAAGTTCTTGTAGTAGTAGTAGTAGTAGTAGTAGTATCTTCATTGTCGTAATTTCCGTCGTCATCGTTTTGTAGTCTATACTACACGTTTTAGCAATTGGGTGTAATGACAATTTGTGTATAGGCCTAGTTTTAGTATAAGCGAGCTAAAGGGTCAAAGTATATAATATCGCGCTGTAAACTTATTGCGGCGTGAAATGTTCGGTAGCCTTGTATATGTTTCTGAGGTCATTCATTGGAAACAGTTAATGCCATCTGACTGGCGCAGTGCGTCCGGCAGCCGTAAACCATTGTTATGGCCACCGACCCCGGTTGTTTATATCGTCACCTCGGCCCGGATAAAACAAATCGTAAACCAACGTCGTGAACGGACGAGCGACCTGAATGGCAAGATCGCAGACTGCAGACTGAGTCGTCGATATCGGTTTTTGTGTTTCTGATCAGTTTTACGATGCTTTACGGACATCGCATGTGGCCTACGAGCTCGACCTTCATCAACCGACCTCGAGTGGCCAATCGTCTTGTGACGTACACTGTCACTTTTATCGTACGTCGTCAGTCGTAGGAGTTTCGCTGCGACTTCCCGCCATTTATTTGATATCCTCGTAAGTCGTAACGTCCTTCATTACCTATTATGTGCGGTCGATAGTTCATTTCTTTGTTGGTCGTCTGCTCGTCTTCCAACGCGATAGCCACGTGCGAGTCGACAGTCTACTAGAAAATATTCTGAACGTACAGGGCCTGTAGTTTTGCTACCTGATTTACACATTGGCATAGGCCCAGTCCGAAATAAATAAATCATAAACGCGAATTCAGTGTTATACCATTTTTACCGCGCGACGCGTGTGCATAGCGCAGACCACGCCGGAACCCCTTAACCTTAACCCCTTAATCCCAACCCCTTAACCCCAATCCCTTAAGCCCGTAACCCCGAAAGTTGAAATTTGGTATGCTGGTGGCATTTGCAGGTACTATGGCTACATATAAAAATTTGACCGCTAGGGGGTATCTGGGGAGATCAGCAGCGCCCACTTTTTATTCTGGGACCCCCTCCATATCTCCGCAACTAATGGAGCTAGGAACTTGAAATTTGGCACACTTGTAGGCATTTACGCGTACTAGCGCCCGGTATAAAAA
>Ga0209149_1002236_pt1 | contig 10684 bp, 8 predicted proteins | sample WorMetTyACAVOLI2_FD_187423 | JGI IMG/M metagenome (GOLD analysis project Ga0209149, IMG submission 187423) | Marine gutless worms symbiont microbial communities from Max Planck institute for Marine Microbiology, Germany - Olavius algarvensis... ...
CTTCAATATTATGGCAAGTCTTTAGAGGCGTTGCCAGGTGTTGCCTACCCCGGTTTCAGGGACAACCGCAGCACCTTAAATACCAAAACCGGATATTTAAAAAAAACAGAGCAGCGCGCGGCCTCTCTACGACAGCTGAGCTTCTTGTTAGAGACAGTAATACGGATGTCTGTCTGTTGTCGTACATTCACGTCGCTTTACAGTATAGCGATGAAGCTAGAATCACATACAACGTGGATCATTCAACTTCTTGCCGTTACCAGCACTAAACTTATGTACCATGCGCATAATTTGTTATAGATGAGAGTGATTCTGTGGCAGTTCCAAAGTTTTGATTTTGTTCTTGAAATGGATAATATAGCGAGATATTGATAGAAAAACGCCAATTTTTCATACCCCATTGTATTTAACTTGCACGGTCCCCGAGAACCCTTTCGAATTTTTGCCCAATTATTTAGTACAAACTATCCAAGTCCCTAAGCTATCAGATGGTGCAAAAACATTGCTAAAAAGTTCAAGTATCTGCGTAGGGTGCAACAACATCACAGACGACAGACAGACAGACGACAGACGGACGGCTCATGCCATGAGTCGAACTTAGCGTAGGCCTAATAACGTTCGGCTAAAAAGTTAAAAAAATATCTATCGTTACAAAGTAACAGACATCATAACAAAATGACATCACTATAAACAGAGGTGACGTGCAACAATGTCTAAGTTGCGTTTGTTTCTACAGTTTGTTCGTATAGCGGTGTTTTCGTGCATACTTCGACCGTACGTGTACTATTTTATTTTGCATGATAAAATACGTATATAAGTGTATCGGAGACGATACGAAAGCCGCCGCTCGTCAAAGCCCAAACTGCATTTAAAAATAAAATAAATAAATAAAATATGGCGAAAAACGATTTTCAATATGGCGGATGGAATTCTTACACCCTGCAATGTGGTAAGTGGCTCTGCAATTATTACCGTGAATTCATCAAGTGGCAGCATCCTGCAATGTGATACATGGCTCTGGGATGACATGCCACTGAATTCGCCCAAACGTCCCCTATATTGGAATTCTACATCTGGTTTCGATTTCGACCATATCACTGCAGTCGACATGTCATTCTGCACCAGTCTGCGAAATTTTATCCAAATTGGACCACCCTCGGCAGAAAAAAAATGACGTCATGTCGATTTTCAAGATGGTGGATCTCAGCCATCTTGCAATTTAGGGGTCCAATAATGGGTTCTTTGAAAAGCCCATGTACGACTTCCTATAGGTCGTCAATAGAGACCACAGCTCTAAATTGCTTAGTTTTTGAGAAAATCTCGTTTTTTGTATTTTGGCGACAGACAAACAAACAGACAAACAGATGGACAGCATCAATGCACTAAGCCGCTCTCGCTGTCGCGAGCGGCGGCTTAATAAGCGTACGAAAAAAAGGCGTGCGTTAAAATACGTTGCCTCGCAAAAATGCCCTGAAAAGTTGTAACAGATAGGCCCCTATTTCACAATGTCAGTAATTTGTGTTATCTCTCAACGTGGCATTCTGTGTCGTCCATGTTCGACTTCAGACTGCGCAGTTTGTGTGCTGCTTTGACGTTTGACAGCGTGCAGGAAGACGACCGACGACGACGTCCGTATTTTACGCGTATTTTAATTCGGAGATAAAACACGTATAATACGCGTATTTTATTAATGGACGTAGCGCACGGTCGAACTGTTTTCGTGTTGTTCTCAAGCGCTGTTATTGTACTGATACGATGAGGTTAAACATCATGGGACAATCTGCGTTTATACATCTTCTATAGACGTGTATATACGACGATAAGTCTTTCTGGCATGTTTCGTTGAATGCAGCGCATACTCTGTACGTAGAATAAAACGCTTGCTACGAATAATGATAAAATAGAGTGGAAAAGTAGACGGACATTTCCAGTCCAGTAGATGACACAAGGTGATGTTAACTGTAAAACATGCTATTTTTGTTTTATGTGTTTATTTTTTTGTTATTATTTGAATATGTGTGCAGTTCAGTATAATGACAGTATTACAATTATTATTATTATTAGGAGTAATTTTATGTTGGTAATTGAAAAACGGTGTTGAAGTCACCCGTGAAGTGCCATGTAATTGAGCACATTCTTTTTATCAATGTATTTGTCTCGCGTATTTAACGTTTCAGTTTATTGTTGACGAGCGGTACGCGCATAGTCGAGACCTGCGTCTCTGATTTCAGTTCAAAAATCTACGCATTGTCATAATATGTCTTTAAAGTTGTAAAATAACTGCGCGTGTTTTCTTAACGTGCAGCATGATTTAATCACGTGGATGGTGCTGGACGTTTCTGCTGTATATTCTATTTATCATCAGTACTCGCTATATAGATGGCTGATATTCTCTACAGTGTTCCTGTAGTGTGAGAGATACGCATATTTTTATATTTTCTACTGATTTTTATAAGACTCTGTGGTACATTAAATGTCTGTCGCGTCTTATAGAAAAACGTCTTATGAAATGATTCACTGTAAATATCGCTCTATTCACCGTGTGCTGTAAGAGAAACAAATGCAACGCAGTAGACACAAACCTACTGCAAATATAATTATTTACTAACAAATTTAGTAACAATGTAAAAAAAATAATTGGAACATTTTCACTTGTTTTCAGCGAGAAAAAACGACGATGGCTTTTAATGTCGTCCACTCCCCGGACGTGTAAAGTGGGAACAGTTTTGACCGGATGCAGTCACTGACTTATATCGATAACAGCTCATACGGTTTTCAGTGAAAAACTAAAGAAATAGAATATTTGTTTATGTGCGCCGGTCACGTAGTGAGGGACGCATTATGCAATAGACCGTGTTGTGATGTCGTTGGTTGGTTGGTCGTTAGTTGGTCACGGTCGTGAACTGTGGTTAAATGGTGCATCGTAGGCCTATAATTATTATTGAACGCTAATAGGAAACCCTACGCCAGAAATTCAATGGTACCTTTTCCAATCCCCTGGCGTGACCCTAACCTGGGATCTGGGAGATAGGAAGTTCAAATTTGGCATGCAGCCAGACGTTGCCAAGTTCCAGGCACTGTATAAAATTTGGCCGCAAGGGGTCGCAGCTGGAGGTATACGCAAGGCTTGATTTCTATGAAAGTTTGCGCGCGCTGAATAAATTTTATAACTGATAACTGATAACTGAAATGAGTGCGGCGCATTTCACAGTAGTACTACGGCCTTTTGTTTACTTTCACAAAAGCTGTTTTGATTGACATTGACACAGACAGCCATTCTAAACAACACAATCAAATGTACAAAAGAGCTGAAACTGAATATTCAGTCCGTGACTTGGTGTTCAGTGACTAGTAACTGTTCGCTGTAAACATTTCATCACATAAGTTGCAGGAAGAGGGACTTAATCAGGCGAGCTTCGTACGTCACGGTGTTTTTGCCTGGGTGCGTCGGCTCCTGTTCCAGCGGCGCTTCAACGTGAGCGTCTACGTCGCGACCGTACACTGGAGACAACAAACACAACGAACTGTCGGTGACATTGACAAACTGCACTCAACAGAACAACTGTTTACTAAAGTGTCATCAACATCACGTCGACTATGTTAGCTAAATAGAACAACACTTTATGATTTTGTGTATTCACAGAGACAAATAAACACCAGCAGCTGTACCAGTTTCGAGTTTTGTTCGCGAAACAGTCAATTAATAACGAGTTATTATTCACAAATTGTTAAATTCAGGAGCGACGCACACCCCAACATCAACAGCCTAGGCACGCTCCTCCTCTCCCTTCCCATCACTCCTTCCTTTCCAATCCCTTCTCTCCTGTCTTCCTTAAATCCAGATAGACGTTATAGCGGAGCGCTGTGAGCTCCCCCAGGGGAGGCCCGGCCGCAAACGCAATGTGGCGCATTTTTCAGGTCAAAAAATGCATCTGCTGGCTATCACACAAATGATAATGGGTATGGAGCATCTTCTGAACTGGTAGCTTGGCACGCTAATGAGAGTGACTGATAAGGAGGTTAAAGGTGCCTATACTCGCGCCTACGTGCCTGATAAACTGTGACGCCTATGGTCTTCATACAAATGTCATTTCTCGGAGCCTCCAGTTTGATAAATGAAATACTCGTAATAATTGAAAGTTGGATTGTGTAATACTTACATTCACAGGCTTCCAGAAACTGAACGCATTCATTCAGAAACGCGTCTTTCATCATCAGCATGTGTTTTGCCATGTTCTCGATTAACGACAGGAAGCATCGCTTGGCGTAGTACCACGTGTCAGTGCCGAGTTTCTTCTGATATGGCTCCAGACTTTTAATCACTCGCGATATTCCGAACTCGTAGTTGCCCTTGGCGCAGTATAGAGTTCTGTAACGCAGAAATGACCGAAATCATTTACTGCAATGTCGGACTTACTTTCCTGAACATCATCTGCCTTTTCAATCTTATGTTTACACTGAATGTATATTCTATGTCTAGTTTTATTCTCGTATGTGAAACCCAAACCATCCAAATCTTTGCCAAATTTTTGCCAGTATTGGTCACTTCTTAGTGTACCTTTTGACACATGATCTCGATTTTATAAAAAAAATCAATGTTTATTATAGGCAGCAAGGGAAATTCTAACGCACGAATCCATTCAGCAATGCAAATACAACGTTAGTTTTTGGCCGTGTCTGTACAATATTATTTACAAGAATAGATGTTAAAACTGGAGGTAATATTCTGCAACATATAATCGGTTAAAACTGCACAAAGTAACGTACCCGATGACTAAATTAACGATGCACAGATGATAGACTTTCTTGTCTGGCTGATCGTATGCAACACGTTCCTCTTCCTTCTCAATCTTCCGCATCAGTTCTTCCGCCTGTAATGACCACACATACGGCATAGCGTTAGACAACATCTACAAATCAAAAATAGCCAACAAGACGCAACAGTCCAGAGATACAAAACTGATTAATTAACCCTTTAGAGTGCGAGGATCATTACAGTATACCACATCGAATAATATGAAGTTGGTACACTGGCCGTTACATTTGGTACAACGAGGAGAGGACTGGGCGGGGTCGCAGCCCGCTCAGTCCCTTCATCGCTATACCAAATGTAACATCCCACCCATCAACGGCCAGTGTACCAATCACCATATTGCTGTATAATGGTAAGTTGCTCTGCGGTTTTAATGTGCCCATTAAAGGGTTAATACATTTACAGTCCAGTGGAAGTTATTGCTTTAACGCACATAAAAACCGCAGAGCAATTAACGGACCATCATACAGCAATACGGTGATTGGTACGGGTGGGTTCTTACATTTGGTACAGCGAGCATGGGCCTGGGCGGGCTGTGACTAGACCGGTCCCCTCCTCGCTGTACCAAATGTAACAGCTCACCCATCAATGGCCAGTGTACCAACTTCATATCACTTGACGTGGCACTGTAATTGCCTCTGCGCTTCTAAAGGGTTAAATCTTTAACGAAACAGCGACAGCGTTTCGTCAATATTTCACCAACAAATGAATTTGTTTAATGGCCAAGCATGTGCCATAATAGGAAGTTGCTATACACTGGCCCTTGATTGGCGAAATGTTACATTTGGTAGAGCAAGGATCGTGAAGGAAGAAGGCACTGGGAGGATGCCGGCCCGCCATGCCCCTCTTTGCTCTACCAAATGTAGGCCTAATAGTCCGGCTGGTGTACCACGTCATATTGCTGTGTAAAATGTAATGGTCTCTTACGGCGGACACAAACAAGCCTACTAATGAGTTGAAACGTGTGATCGTGAAGGATACTTCTACAACTGGAAATCAAAATAGTTAATCGTGCATTTCGGTTTGTCATCGAGAAACGACCTCTTCATTCTGACTGGTCATGATGTACGAGACGCAGAGATTGGCAAGAACGATAGCGCTGATGTCCAGGATCTACAACACACAGCATCATCAACACTCAGACGTCGAGGTCATCAGCTACCTTCGTCACTTCATGCACTATTACTAGGGTTTACAGCACCAATACGTCTTTCAGTACTGCAGCAGTTTTTTTTGTACAAGCACCAAGGACGGAGTATATCTTCCTGTAATACGCAGCAGTAGTACTGCTGCAAGAAACTGAACATGGCATCCTTGGCCTTTGCTAAATCCGACTATATTTCCATGCTTACCACGAATTAGGCCGCATCCCCTAGATGTCTCTCTAGTAAAACCTTTTGGGAATGTTGGAGTGGGACTTTTCACGACACCCTTCCTGACACTCACTCAACAACGTTAAAATGCTGAAGCAAAAAGGAAAATACAGTCCTCAGTTACATAATAACGTGCAGTAACTCTACGATAACATACACTGCAAAAAAACTTGAGTTCTACCGCATTGGAAGCAGTTGGTTCTGTGAGTTGGTGGCAGAAGACTGTTAAGAATTTTATTAACAGGTTCAGCTAATACGCAGATTCTGATCAACAAACTAGAAAACTTGATGCACATTTATTCTCCTGCAATGTTCCACCCTGTCCTGCATATGCCACTGTGCCTTACAACTCCCTTCAAGCTATAGTGCAACAAAACATAGGCCTATCAATGACAAATAAGTTACATTTTCGTAGTGTTTCTTGACAATTGGTTCGTAGAATCCTGCGGCTTCCTTGTACTTATTTTCTTGCATGAAGAGCACGTGTGCAACGTTCAGCTTCCAAACATCTTGATCATTGCAGAACTCCACCGACTTGCGGAAGATTTTTTCCACTTGGGCAAAATTATCGCGATCCCAATAAATCTTTGTCTGCTGCATCAGAACTGGCAGATATCTGACAGCAACACAGTTGATTGACATTTTAATGAAACACAGCAACTTTTAGCAAATAAACAACTGGGAACAGAGCTGCCTGGACACTACTACAGTGAACATCGTAATCACTCAGCCAATGTCAGCACTATACTGTAGATTACTGCATGGCCACATGCAGTGGTTTCGATTTTAGGGGGGGGGGAGTTAATATTTTGTACTGGAAGGCCCAATCATTACTGGGTCTATCCAATGAAGCTTGAAAATAGCCACTAAAATGGTTATATGTTTGTATATATGTGATTGTGGCAGAAGACAGCAAATTCTTGTAATAATGTGATCCAAGGACCTCATGCAGCAAAAAGCACAATCGATACGATTGACTAATATGCTTCACAAACAGCACAAATGCAGTTGACGTCCATTATAGCAATGCCACAAATCTGTTCACGCCTGCTCTCTGCAGCAACTTACTTGTCAATTGTTTCGTCAAATTCATGAATTGCTTGCTTTGCTCCTTCGTCGTTGTGGTTTTTGCGAGCTTCTTGTACCTGGCGATAAGAAAAAAAGTGACAAACATCAATCAATCATGTGACACTACAATGTCACACAAACTTGGCAGTGAATCGTATTAGAGGCGATTTTTGCGACGATGCGCTATATAAATTGACATTTACATTTACATTATTTAACTCTTTGCACTGTCTTCCAAGCGCATCTGTGTCTTTGATCTTCATGGTGCTATACAGATATTAATTTTTTTTGCTTACATCCTTCTCTTTACCTTTTAGTGAGCTGAGCCTAGTGGGATTGGCCCTTGACCTGGTTGACTAACCATCATCCTTCAGTGCTATGATGCTGTTGGTTGGGTCATGTGACCCGTAAAATCGTCTCCGAAATGACCTATAATGTGTTGAGTGGGACGTTAAACCCTACTATACCATACCAGTAGAAATAACATTTTGTCTGTTACTATACTTGTTAATTGCATCAGACACTTATGCCATATAATAGAAATAAATAACACTGGTTTAGAAATATGCAAAGTTTTTATTGTGCTTTGAGATGATCTTAGTTAATTCTGGCATGCTGACTTCAAATCTGTAATATCTAGACAGTTGTTTTCTATCGTATCAGGATTTTTTGCAATGAACACCACAATAAGCAAGGGCACCACGCATAAAGAAGCTGGTCCACTCCCACACGACTGATAATGGCCTAGCACTGCACTAAAAATAATTTTTCGGTCAGACATATTACACACCATTTTGGCACTTTTTCGCAGCGTCTCGGTCAGTTTTGCTGCCATTTCATCTAACTTCCTATAAGCCTCTTCCTGTGCTGTCTGCCGCATGATGACTGCCTCCAGGAAGTCGTACATATACTGCAACACATTTGCACACAGCAGAATACAGTGCTAAAAAACTATAAATTTTAAAATATGTACAACAGTACTGTGCTGTAGTGTACACACATGAATACACAACTGTTTTAACCCGGAATTAACTGGGTAGCGGGCTGCCTCTTACAGGGTTTGCAGCATAATTTTGACAGGCACCCAACTGACAGCAAATATAGACTCAAACTGGGACAGTGTGGCTATCCGATGGTGAAGAAGTCTGAGGCTATGTTTAGCCATTTCGACAGAATACCGACGTGTGACAGACAGATGGACAGACAGATGGACGGACATCTTGCAACAGCATAGTCTGAGCTATGTACAGCATCACGTGGTAAAAACACGGAAAATCTGGAAGGAATGCAACTGTACAGGCAAACTGTTCCAGGCTCGAGGACCAGCGATGGCAAACGCACATCGATGACATCAGAATTTAGACAGTGGAAAAGATAACAAAATGTGGATTACAACTGCATGTGTATCCCAGTCCAAGTTCCTAGGGACAGACCCACCCTCCTGTTACCTGCATAGTCTATGTCAACAAATCTCCACTGATGCAAATAAAAATATGTTATGTCTGCAAAAGGAGAGAAAAATTAACTTGAATATATTAAATAACTGAGAAAAACTAGTCTAGTTTTCACCATAGCAACTGACACAAACAGCAAACAACTCACTGGCGTGAGGTATTTGTATGTCAGATGTGCATTTTCAGCTAAGACGTCTGCAGCGAGGTCGTAGTACTAACAAGACAAAAAAACAGTCTGAAGTTACACTCTGTTTCCTAATACAACTACAATGCAACAGCCATGCAGTCGGTGCAGAAAGCCGCAGCTCGCCTGGTGACAGGCGCTTGCCGGCGTGACCACATCACACCAGTGCTGCGGCGACTGCACTGGTTGCCAGTCCGTCAGCGAGTGGTACTCAAGGTAGCAGGACTCGTTCACCAGTCACTGGATGGAGTCGCGCCTGTGTGCCTCATCGACGACTGCCGTCCACTGTCTGACGCTGGCCGACGCCCACTCCGGTCGAGTTCTAGCGACATCCGAACGTTAGTCGTCCCACGCACTCACAACAGATTTGGCGAGAGAAGTTTTCCGGCTGCCGGTCCACGAGTCTGGAATGACCTTCCACCTGGTCTACGACAGCCTGGAACTGAAGACTTATTTGTTCAGCGACCACAGTGCATAGAGACTCTTACTGTAGGATAATATGCGCCATACGAATACTCTTTATGTACGAATGTATGTATAGCAATATTTCTCGATAACAAGACACAGAGCTCAATAGCAAAAACAGTGTAAAATTTTCTAAAGCAAAAAAATAACATTCTGTGCTGGCGACATACGTAGTATGCTCTAATAACTGTATAAAACTGAGTTCTTTAATCATTTCTAGCAGACTAACTTAGAGAGTTAAGACACAGCATAATGCATGAATGTGCTACATAACTATATAAATGCCTCAAAACTGAGTTCAATCATGCACAAAATATTTCAGTTAGAATAAATGTTCATTAATATAAATTAAATATTTGCAATCCGAAAGCACTGCTCAACAGCTTAAAAACATCTGACAATATACAAAAGCATGATATGCTACTATAACTACTACTCATGAATCTGTTTAAATGGCAAATTTACGTGGTCATCCAAGTCTAGGGTTGGTCCCATTAAGGACTGCTTAACAGGATCTTTAGGGACTGCTGGAATTGGGCTTTTACAGATCAGATAATCCCCAACCCTGATGCCACAACAACAGTGCTAAAGGCTGAAGAACTGAAGAGATGCTTCAGTATATAAACAATATTCTCAACTCTATGCTCACATCACTCCAGCTGACATTTCGCTGTCAAAATGCATAATATAGACTCAGAAGTTGATGGATAGCCAGCCAATTTGGATAAGCCAACGTATAAAATTCACAAAAACAGATCTAGACGGCTGTGAGCAAAAGAAATCCAATGTGTTTTTTTAAATATCAAAACTTCACCAACCTCGTACTTTACATAGAGCAGCAAAAGATTTGGAAACGTTTCTGGTGGAAACGGATTTTGCTGAATGAGAAACTGCAACTTTTCGAAGCCTTCTGTCGCATTTTGTTCCATATTCATTAGTCCCTGGTTATGTAGAGTCACTGGGTCAAGTTCATGCTCAGACCGTGGAGGCATGTCAGTCAGTGCAACACAAGCCGAGTCATCTGTACACATGCCACAATATCACGGCTCAGTGATACATGCACGACATCGATGAATGGTGCAGGACCAGACCACAGTGTAGAAGTAAGTAAGTAAGTAAGTAAGTAAGTAAGTAAGTAAGTAACAATGTACTGCTTAATGTGACATGTGACACTATCGTGTCAAGGACATTGTAGGGGTACCGTACAGAATTAACAAAAAGAGACATAAGTGCCGACAGTTGGTAGTCACGGGCAGACAACAGTTATAGAAACCTAGATGAACTCTTTGGCAGGTAGCCAGTCTTCTTTAGCAGGTAGCCACACTCA
>Ga0209149_1002237_pt1 | contig 10681 bp, 5 predicted proteins | sample WorMetTyACAVOLI2_FD_187423 | JGI IMG/M metagenome (GOLD analysis project Ga0209149, IMG submission 187423) | Marine gutless worms symbiont microbial communities from Max Planck institute for Marine Microbiology, Germany - Olavius algarvensis... ...
GGGGGGATTCGGACCTCCGTCTAATACATGGTCACTGTTGTCCAGGGCAAGGTGTGTGCCAAAAATCATCCCGATCGCTTAAGCCGTTTGGCCACAATACACCAACGTTACAGACAGACAGACAGACGGACGGATTTCCTGTAGCAATGGCCTGACCTAACGGTCGGCCAAAAATGGTGTGGCTACCCGATGGTTAAAAAAGTTGAAGATATGTTTATTCGTTTTGAGAGAATCGACGAACGTCACGGACGGGCGGACGGACACCGTATGACGGCATAGGCTGCGCTTGCATAGCATCGTTCGGCAAAAAGCAGAAAATGCAACGTGAATTTTGCCGCGCGATGCTATGCAAGCGCGGCCGTAGCAGCTGTCCGCGATCCGTCCGTCTGTCTGTAACCGGAGGCGAGTAAAATGTACAATTTGAACTTTTCGAGCCTTAACCTGTGCAGATTTGTTAATAGCATTGTATAAGTCAAATTCGTTGGCACTCAGGGCCCATCGACTGTGTCTATCCGTTCTGCAACTGCTACGCCACTGGATATTGAACATCTTTATTCACCACAAGTGGTAGCAAAAATTAAAAATATAAACAAACAATTTATTATTAAGTTCTGCAGAGAACTGCGTTTAATAACTTTAATTGGCACATTAAAACCACTGAGAAACGGACCCTTATACAGCAACACGATGATTGGTACCAACGCTGGCCGTTGATAATGCAAGCGGAATTAAGTATTTTTTTCAGATATACGAAATAGTTATTCTGGATATCCAGAAAAGAATTTCCGATACCTGAAAAACTATTTTGTATATCCGTAAGAGTGAAGAATTTTTAAAAGATATCCAAAAAGCATTTAAGATATCCAAAATCAGTATTTTGGATATCCAACATAATTATTCTGGATATTCATAATAACTATTTCGGATATCTGAAAAAATGAATAAAATCCGCTTGTCATACGTTGACGGGTGTTACATTTGGTACAGTGAGGAGAGATCTGGGCGGGCTGCGGCCCTGTTTAGTCCCCTCCTCGCTGTACCAAATGTAACAGCCCACCCTTCAACGGCCAGTGTACCAACTTCATATTATTCGATGTGGCACTATAATTGCCTTTGCACTATAAAGGGTTAATTGAAATGCTGAACGACTAGCGATCCAGGCCTCAACACTAGAAAGTATGCAGCATGATCTAAACCGCTAAAACAACAACTCGACGCAGCAGTGTAGACGCCGCTTGAGCAATCTCTGTGCTGCTAGTTGAGAGTGAACGCTGCTGACTACCAAGTTAGTTCTTTTGGGACACACTGACGGCAGAAAACAACATTCGACAACAGACTCGTTACACTGGCTATGAGGTAAGTTATGTGGCGGCAGTCGACATTAGACAGTAATTGTCATTTTATGCAAATTTTTGGACTTCAGTAGACGTAACTACATGTATCAATTAACGGTGTACGCACGACCTCAGGTCAGCACAACTATTACACGGTCTCACAGATATATGTGTCGATAATAAAACTTAAATCTTTCTACTTTATTGTTTTCAGTAACTCTGCGTTATCTTCATCTCGGCTTATACATCTGTTAAAATGTATGTCTCTACTACCGCCTATTCAGTTACCGTATTCAATGCACTTTTCGTCAGCCAAAAGTTCATTTAAGGTACAAGCACGTGTGGTCATCTAGTCACATTATTAGTTGTCTCTGGGTTTAATTATCTTGTTCAGTTTTCCGTCGCAGTGTTATGTTTTGGCAAAAACCGCGATTTCCGATCTGTATCTTGCTTCATCGCGTGCTGTCAACGCTGCGACCGGCTGGGTGTTATCAACACGGTGCCCCGGACCGTGGCAAGTTGTGACACTCATCGCTAGTAGTAAGCGGCGGAGTTTGTTGATGGCGGGAGACGACTACGAGATGTTTATGACAAGAAGTCTCAAAGTTACGCCGAAGACAACAGAACAGAATTTAATGTGCGCAGTGAAATCTGCAGCCTGTGTAACTAACAATAACAGACTGTGCTGGACGTTTTGTACTATTGAAGCGAACTACTGACAGACACGAAGCATCGCGCGGCCTCTTTGCGACAGCAGAACTAAGTGTTACTAAGCAAACATGAACGATATTCCTGTATCCAACTAATGCTAATACCGCTAACATTTTCTCCAAATCAACGTTGTTGTGTGTTGTATTATTAGGCCTACCTGGCCGCGGCGACAGCCGATGAGGTATTGCTTTTGGTCGCTTGTGTTCTTTGTTTGTTCGTACTTAGCAAGAAACGATTACATGTATCGTCGTGAAACTTTCAGAATAGATAGGTGTAAAGGTGTAAGGATGCCCACCAATATTTTCATTGTATAATTTAGTTAGCTCAGGCTGGCTATAGTTACAATGTGTATTAATGTAGACAGCTCCTTTAATTGCTGACACTAATAGGAGGCCTATTTGTTGCGTGCTAGCTTTGCGTTGAAGGACAGTTGAAGGACAGTCACTGTCATCGATCATACATTATTGATTTCACTGGAGATCAACAACTAATGTCTGTTTACATTTACATACTTATGACCTACCTTAACGGTTGCTTCAGCTACAAGGCATTGACCAGTGAGAACGAAGAATGATTGATCACGTGATTGACATTGAGAGAACTGAACTGGTCAAAAGGACCATTTGAATATTGGTGATAAAGTCACCGTTTCTGTGATATAGACTTCAAAGAAGTCGTTATGAAGTCTGATAGTTAGATCAGACAGTTGTGATTGACGGTGCGGAAGAATATCGCGCTGAGCCGGGTTCAGAGAGAAACGCCGGTGATCAGACGAACATCTTTCCCGTCAACAGTGGTCGGAGATTGTGACTGAACTCGCGACGTGTTCATGTTAAAGATCGCCTCCAGATAGCAATCTGTGAACCAGTGGAAGTCGACGACGACGGCGACATCTTCGGAAGACAGCGGATCAACGAAACAGATCGCATCTTCGTGAGATGAACATTGCTAGCTTCCAGATCCAAGCATCGCCCGCACGCATTGCATGGCTCGAGCCTAGCTTAGATTAAACTGTATTATAGAATATACAGTGCCAGCATTTCTGTCAATTCAAATATGTTTTACTTGTTTATTAATAAATATCTTATACGTTACAATACGCCTGATGGTTGCCATAGACCAAATTACAACTCGTTTGAACGTACACCTTTTCCGATTTAGTCTCACATGATCAATCCAGGTTTGATTAAGTGGATTAAGGCTGTACTTACAGTCGGATAGAGATAAAACTCTACAATAGACAATTGCAGTAGGATCATGCCATTAAATTTTGGACCAAAATTGGGCCAAAAATTCACATCATTTGCCCCAAAAATAAACGCGCGGACAACACATCTAGCAAAAGTGGGCGGAGAACATGTCGTATTTTGCACTAAAAGGTTCATTTGCTGCATCATTGTCGTGCACAAGTGATTCGTTCTCGACTATGGCGCTTTATAAATCTATTTACTTACTTACTTAGAGATCGGCGGCTGAAAGCATTACCGTTGAAATGCAATATTATAGACACACACACAGGTAACTCGAACGATTTTCAATGCGTGCGCCGTGTGGTATGAACGGAATGCATAATAGTCGACGATTGAATTCAATGAGTCGGTCGGTTCGATTGAACGAGTTTTTTGACTGACGGCAATTACCTACGACCCTTGACGTGCCGTGCTGATCGACCGCCGTGTTTGTCGACTATATATAGCTACTGATGACGTCGGGCCGCAGGTGCTCGCTGATCAGTTCACATCTGTTTACCTACAATTTTGTGTCTAAAAACGTCCAGTTTTAGTTTACAATATTTATTTGCCAACTATAGGTCTGTATGTTAGCATCATGAAATGTACAAAAGCAGGAGCCTCACATTCGACTTTTCACTATATAATTGTTACGTTAACCCTTCATAGGCCTAGTTCAAACGCATCGTGCCACATCGAATAATATGAAGTTGGTACACTGGCCGTTGATGGGTGGGCTGTTACATTGGATAGATCATACACGACTTACTATTAGTCGAGTTATTTGACAATGAATAATATCGTGACCTTGAAATCTGGCTTAGATGTCACTCAAGGTCGTTGAAGCTGGTTCCATTCGAAAGCGTGGGTGCGGTTTCCTATTCGCCTTCTATAGTAACTAAGGCCGTATCTGTAGCCGTTTGTAAAATATTCATCGTCAAAGAATGGCGTGACCTTGAAAACAGGGTTAGGGTTCGTTCAAGGTCATTGGAAATGGCACCATTTGAGAGATCGCATATGAGTTCTTATTTGCGTTTCATAGTAACTATGGCGCTATCTTGTATCGCTTGTGAGATATAGCGAGTTGTTGGTCGCAAATCGCGAAATTTTTACACCCCACCTGTACTTTGCGACCCCGCAGGGAGTGACCCCGTCAGAATTCCGCGAAAGTGTTTGATACTGATAACGCTAGAATTATTGGGCTACCGTGTGGTGAAGAAACTATAGCAACATCTTAAGCCGTTTCCATAGAATACCGGAACGCAGACAGAATTGCTATATCAATATTGCGCGTCAGTATGCTGACGCGATAAAAAAATGAGTTGGTAATGCTTATTTTGGCCCACCCGGTAGACAGACGACGGCAATGAGACGTACGACCAATATGCTATGCGGATCACGTCGTCGTCGTCGAGTCTTCCGGCACAGCGCCAAATAGCACCATTCGCTCTACTCCTCTATTGATTGTTCGTGCGCTCTAATGTTATGGGTTGAGTTACAGTTAGGATGTAATATTGTTATTGAATTGAAAAAGGCATCCCCTTATACTTCTGACCTTAAATTTTGTGAGGAAATAGCAACAGTTTCTAAGTTCTCACTGTTAAGTTAACCTTGAATTCATCATCATTTCTGCCCTTACTATTAAACTTATTAACTGAGATAGAGTTACTATCGAAAATAAACGGCCACTTTATATTGGCCGCATTGTACACACTCTGCGGTGTTGAATGAATGTATGACGAGTGATGACGTTCAACAGTTGCAGCAGCCGCGACAACGACATGAGCGCCAACACTACGAGTCAGTCGGCGAGTATGTCCAGTACACTGGCATTTATCAAGTCGTCATTTATCGCCAAAGTCAACCACACCGCTGTACGACGCCAGCGTTCCGCCGTAGACACGTGCGTCAGTGACGTCACTTCCGTCCAGACGGACGTCACGACGGAGGTTGCGGTCGGGCAGCGAGCTGGTGAAGGTCGCGGATCAGCCCCGACTCAGAGCGGCGTCCGTCGGCGTCGCATCAGGTCTCCGTTTCGTCTGTTGACCGAGCCGAACAAGCCGGCGAGGTCGAGTCTGGCGGAGCAGCGGATCATCGAGAGCGTCGTCTTCAGACCCTCGGCGACGTCGTCGTCTGGGCGTTCAGCCGCACGTCAGCTCCGTGACACCGGAAACGACGACGCAGCCACGACGACGACGACCAGCAGTCAACGGCAGACTGCGGACGTCACTACTGGTGTCGCCGCATCATCCGACAAGGTCGTCGAGCGTCAGGGAGTCGCTGTCGTCAAGAGAAGTATGTCTCAAGGTCAAGGACAGTGCCGCGACCCAGCTGGACAGACCAGCTCCTCGGCGACGCTCGTACGAAGCGTGTCAACAAACAACGCACACGAACCGCTTCTACTATCCGTCAACGGAAACTTCACCGAGCTTCCGTGAGTGATTATAATAATAATTGCCATGAATTAATGACTTATTCTTGCATTGTGCAACAGTCTTAATTCGCAGCTTTACTACAACGTGTGCCACTGTGTTTTCGACTACAACTGCCGTCAACACAGCACTGCTGACGCGCGATATTGATATAGCAATTCTGTCCGTCTGTTTGTCCGTCTATCACCTTCCGGTATGGTGTCGAAACGGCTTAACGTATCGTCATACTTTCGTCAGCATATGGTAGCCCAATCATCCTAGTTTTCGCAGTACGAAACATCCTTGCAACATTCCGACGGGGTCAGATACCGGTGGGTTATATAAATTTCGCGATTTTTCTGTCGCCTTAGCCGTGTAGCGCGGCCGCTGCGGTCGCTACCAAGGGTGTCGCAGATGTTTCTTCCCCGTGAAAACCCCCTTAAAATGCATGCTAGCGGACGCAGCGGCCACATAGCGGCCACCAACACCGGTGTCCCATATGTTTCCTCCGCTGTAAAAAAAGTCCGGGTAAAATGCCCGTGACATTTATGGTTGCGGCGGGGGCTTACACGTAACGTCTATAAACCCGCTACAATTGTTCGAAATTTACTGCTGTTACTTTGTAACAGCGATAGCTAAGTTTCTTGTTATACTTTTGTACCAGTGGAAACAGGAATGAATACTCTGCAGTTTACTTAGTTAACGGCTCGATGACGTCATAAGAGCATCACATCGCAATGTGGAACACTTTTATGGCTCGCAGTTTTGCCTTGGACAAAGTGATCCATTGAATTCGTTAATTTAAACTTTGTTGTTATTTTTGCCGCGCGATGCTATGCATAAGCGCGGCCTATGCCGTCATGCGGTGTCTGTGCGTTTGTCCATCTGTCACGTTCGTACATTTTGTCAAAACGAATAAATATATCTTCGAAGTTTTTATACCGTCGGGTAGCCACACCATTCTAGTTTTTCCATACCAAACGGCATGGCAATATTCCGACGGGAACCCCCTAACGGGAGCGTCGAATGCAGGTGAGGTAGGCAGATATCGAGATTCTGAGCCTATATCTGCCTGCTGTTAAGGCTGCAACAGGCCAGGTGTTGTCAACATGGTCGCCGGTGTACCACGGCCACCGTCCCGCCGCAAGTTGTGACACATCGCTGGTAGTAAGTGGCGGTGTTGATTGCGAGAGAAGACGACGAAATGTTTATGACAAGAAGCCTCAACGTTACACCGAAGACAACAGTACAGCGCATTTAACTGCGCGCAGTGACAAATCTGTAGCCTACGTAACTAACAATAAAAGACTCTGCTCGACGTTTTGTACTGTTGAAGCTAACTACTGAACAAAACAGCTTGCACAGTGTGGTATATTATATATGATTACATGGCCTAGTATAGAACTCCCTATGATACGCAACATTCGTGGGTCAAACCAAAGGTGACTATACACATGGGTTATACACAGTCGTTTGATACAGTACGTTGGCGACGTACTGTTTACTGATATCCAAGCGTTCTGACGACAGCAGCTATTTATAGACGTCGTTAGAGTGTGCACACATTGGCGCCACCTGCGCCGACATGCCTGTCGACAAGTTGACGACAACGTGCGCCGCATTCCGACTCAACCTTTTTATGTCGATGTAGTTGCAGCTTTTAATGTCGGCTGGTGTAATCACATACGAAATACGAGATGAGATGTTCATTAGCGCGTTAATTGGCTGTCGATGGATGAGTTTTTACCGCGCGATCTTTATGTACTTAAGAGTTAAGATGTCACTCTTTCCACTGCTATTTAGGGTTCCTGTCCGTGCATATTATTCTGCCTTGGAATCCTAGTTGGCACATTAATTTGAACTGTCTACGATGTGTTTATATGCTGACGTGCTGTTTGTGTCAATCAAATAAATATGATATGATATGAAAATATGATATGATGATATGCATAAGCACGGTATATGCTGTTACCCGGTGTCCGTCTGTCTGTCCGTCCGTCATGTTCGTGAGTTGCGCCAAAACGAATAAAGATATCTTCAAATTTTTTTTCACCATCAGGTAGCGACACCATTCTAGTTTTCCATACCAAATGGGGTGCCGATATTCCGACGGAAAACCCCTAAAGGGGGCGTCGAATACAAGGGGGGTATGAAATATTGCCGATTTTTTCACGAATATCTCGCTGTATCTCAGTAACGGTTATAGTTACATGGGCACATGCAGCGAGACAATTTGTAAGCATCGAATTCCCTTTCCATCCATATAACATTTAGCGTGATTGCCCCAGGGGCGTCTCCAGGGGAAACCAAAATGTGGTAAAAATAGGGATTTTTGGACTTACGCATTGACTTAAGCATCGTATAACTCGGAAAGTGTCCAAGATAGATAGGTACATGCTGCGAGGCGGTTGACAAGCATTGAATTGTCTTTCCATCCATGCAACATATTGCGTGATAGTCGCAGGGGCGTCTCCAGGGGAAACAAAAATGTGGGCTGCGGTAATTGAAAACGGCGATTTTTTGCACTTGCGGTTCGAATAACTGGGAAACTGTTGAAGAAAGATGGGTACGTTCTGCGAGACAATTTGAAAGCATCGCATTCTGTTTCCATCTGTACCACATTTAGCGTGATTGCCCCAGGGGCGTCTCCAGGGGGAACAAAAATGTGGTAAAAAATAGCGATTTTTGGACTTACGCATTGATTTCAGCATCGTAACTCGGAAACTATTGCAGATAGATAGGTACATGCTGCGAGGCGTTTGACAAGCATTGAATTATCTTTCCATCCATGCAACATATTGCGTGATAGTCGCATGGGCGTCTCCAGGGGAAACAAAAATGTGGGCTGCGGTACGTGAAAACGGCGATTTTTTGCACTTGAGGTTTGAATAACTGGGAAACTGTTGTAGATAGACGGGTACATGCTGCCAGGCGTTTTTACCGCGCGATGCTATGCAAGCGCGGTCTATGCTGTCATGCGGTGTCTATGTGTTCGTCCGTCTGCCTGTCTGTCCGTCAATCTGTCACGTTCGTAGATCATGTCAAAATATCTTGGAAATTACCATCGGGTAGCCGCACCATTCTAGTCTGACAAAACGTCCTGCAATATCTCAATAACTTTACAAAACAGCATCGCGCGGTTTGTCAGCGATAGCTGTTTTGTCAGCGATAGCTGAGCTTCTTGTTACGTTTGGTAAGCAAGGAGGCACATAGAGGCAGGATGCGGGGAAAAAGTTGCAGCAGCAGCAGTAGCGGGCATTACTGACCAGCGCAGATTGCCACGTGTCAGTCAATGGCATTAGTAGAGGACGTGGATGTTTTGACAACCAATGCCGTTGTCTTGCATCCCATCAACTCCTCGTCATGCGAGCGGACTTAGCTATACGCGAGATTGATGATGACGGCAACAAAGCGAAGCTTTCAAGTCGCGAATAGTCGGGCGTTGGCAAGTTACCTTTCATGAAATAAATAAAAAGCTCAGCTGTCGCAAAGAGGCCGCGCGGTGCTCCTTGTCGTTGGTATTTTGCTGTCACTCAGTCACTCAAGGTCATTCGAATTTACACCGCTGAGTAAGGCGTGTGTAAGTTCCTATTAGTATTCCATTGTAACTATGGCCAAATGTTGTATCGTTTCAAGATGAAGCGAGATATTGGTCGAAAATCGCGATTTTATGCCGCCATTCTATACATAACAATCCCCTGGCGAAACGGTTGCGAATCTTTACGCGCTGTTTTTTTCACAACCGACTCAGATCCGTGGCCTGTCAGTGGTCTCAAATAGATTCTGTAGAAAGTCCTACGTTTACTCAGAGTTCGTTCGCGCGCGCCACAGACATGCAGACAGACAGACAGTAGGAAATGCGATCTCAACAGCGGGAGGTTTACTACGTACCGCTCGCTAATGACGTCAGCGTTTGGTAGTGATATTTCCAGGATGGGACGGAGAACTGGATTATTTTGGTATTGTGGGGACTGGGGATAATAATATGATGGATTACGTTAAGACCGCTAGATAGCAGACTAACCGAAGCTGATGTGTGCGCGTATCCTCGTGGTATAGCACGAACCTCGGCTCGTGAAATGCCAATAAAAAGCCAACTCATAGTTGATATATACGCAGTATATTGTAAACACTAATTTGTCACGTTGATAAAGCTTCTTTCGATAAGAATGCGGCAGTTTTCATCATTTCAGTTTGTCGTGTGAAGCTAGCGTGCATCAATTTATGACTCTGATAAGGGTAATAATGATGCTTCCAGAATACGCTTCGAAAACCACTGGATGAATATCAGTAAATACCATAAAAATAGACCGTGAAATACATGACTAAACGTTAGCAAAAACACGCTGATAATGCAGTACAATAGTATTGCATTATCAGCGTGTTTTTGATAACGTTTAGTCATGTATTTCACTATCTATTTTTAACGGTACTGTCACAGTTTAGTTTACACGCTGCTGAATGAGCCCTTTAGACATAGCTAGAACAATTTTGATTTAAAAACGTACCTTAACATATAATATGAATAATTTTTGACCCTTGGCCTTTTATTTTTTGCACTCTGCATTTTATACTGCGTTTTTGCGTAATTTAGGCCTATTTCTTAACTGGTTTTTAAATTGTGGATGCAGGATGTGGATTGTGTAGTAGCTAAAGAATTACTTTCAAGTATACAAGTGTATTACAGAAGAGCGATTGACTTGTCAGATGAGTGACGAGAGTGCACTCAGAGAGCACATACCTCCGCAAACGCACAGTGCTCCTAACCTCTTGAACGTTTGTTGCCTCAACCACAACCAAAAGTGTAGTTGATTCGTTCCCTGGTCGCTTCAGTTATTTTGCCCAGTTTCGTGAAAAGCGACCGATGAGCCGGCGGTGGCTGTATGAGAAATGCTTATAAATTTCCTAAAATTCCCTGTTTCGCATTCTGCAATGCTGAAGGAACTGGAAAAAGTGATCCGGAATCGGTATGCGGGACAGGATCACCAACAAAAGT
>Ga0209149_1002238_pt1 | contig 10679 bp, 6 predicted proteins | sample WorMetTyACAVOLI2_FD_187423 | JGI IMG/M metagenome (GOLD analysis project Ga0209149, IMG submission 187423) | Marine gutless worms symbiont microbial communities from Max Planck institute for Marine Microbiology, Germany - Olavius algarvensis... ...
CCCCAGGAATTCAATGGTACAACTTTCGACCCCCTGGGGTGACCCCTAACCGGGGAATGGGCCTCCCGTGAGGCGCTTTTTGTCAAATTACTTTGACCTCTTGTTTATTTTAAAAATGTTATTAACTCAGTTTTAGCAAATAACGCAATAAAACATGTTTTTAAACTTACGTCCTTATGTTTTGCAAATGCATTGCGCAGTTACGGTTTAGTCATCGAGACAATTCAAGACATTTTGTGTAGCCTATTCATTATGTAGGCCTACTTGTCCAACGACTTTGGCTGAACAGGATATGTTTGAATCTTGAGAAATGCGTGTGATGTGCTAATATCTTGCGTAACTGGTTTACATCCATTTTGTCTTCAACAACGGTGGTTTTGATTGCGCGATTATGGTTATTTTAATTTGTTTTGTTAGACTTACTGTTGTTGTTCGATTACTTAGTAACGGCGTCTGTCAGCATTGTCTTGCATTTGAGTTTTATGTTGTAAATAGTTTTGAGTGAAAACGTTTCCTATTACCGCGAACTGTGTTGAATGTCAAAGATGTACTTCTGACAAGTCTTACAAGTGTACAATGTACACTTATTATCACGTAATTACATGAAGTTATAAATGCGTATACAAAACACATACATCTGTATAAATAAAACACGAACGAACTGAACCGGAACTGGCGCACATTTTGATCCGAAAAAGCAATAGGTGGCTGAAATATGCAAACAAATTAACGATGTGCTGTCCTTGTTAAACCTGAAAATTTCAAAAAAATATATTTGACACTGGAAACATCACGTGCAGTTTGGCTGGAGAAAATATTATATGCCACATCCTGTAAAGTTGGTGAAGAGTCACACGGTATAGATTTGTCAGGATACACGGTGGACCAGAAAACCCTGTTTATGTTTGATGAAAACTAGACGAAACTGTTAACCGGTTTAAATAAATTAAGTGGCAGCTGATTGGCATGAGCCAATGGTGCCGCAGCGCATTATGTGGCCATCCATTAGCCGCGCTAACGGACAGTTGGACCCACGGTGCAGCTAGCGGACACACCATCGCCCCAATCAGCCACACTAGGCCTTCACCCCGTAGACGTAGTCCCGTCCCGCTGAGGTTAGGAGGTTGAGTTGGCCTGAGCACACAGTAGGTTAGCAACTTGCTCAAGGTTGCTTGCAGTGGACCGGGTGTGAGTCGAACCCGCAACCTCTCGGTTACGAGTCCGATACTTTACCACTAGACCACTGCACCAACTGCATACAATGATAATGTTTAAAATAAACTGAATAACTTATTGAAAAGCTATGCGGATTTCTACAAGAATACAGACTTCCTTAACCATTTAATGGACACAATAAAACCGCAGAGCAACAGTACGGTGATTGGTAAACTTGACGTTGACGGGTTGGCTGTTACATTTGGTACAGCGAGGAGGGGCCTGGGTGGGCTGCGGCCCCGACCAGTCTTTTCCTTTCTGTACCAAATGTAACAGCCCACCCATCAGCGGCCTGTGTATATTATTCGATGTGGCACTATAATTTCCTTTGCACTCTAGAGGGTTAATGATGCGCTGAAGTGTAGTGAATACGGTACCCCCAGACAAAAGTATTAACTGCGGATTTCGCTAGGGAATTACTTAATGTTAAACATTAAACAATATGTCTGATATTGACACTAACACAACAACATTTTACCGTACTTAATGTTATTTTAAACGAAACAATATGTAAAATGGCGTGAAAGTATCGCATAAACGTTCAGCGTTCGACGTCCACCAAGATCGTCACATACAAGTTCGATAAAACCTCAGTCGATTTTATCTAATTTGCTATACAGCCAAAGCAAATGCATAATGCCCATTCCGTATAAAGTCTGAAATGCAGTAACTTGGCAGCAGTCCGATTGCAAGGAGCTGTGCGAAGCTACGGCAGGCTACACTACACGAATCAACGATGTTTCATAGAAATTATTTTTAAAAAAACTTCTTCTGGAATTATGTCTACAAAAACTGTTTTCTGTAATTTTACAACCTGTCTTCCATACGGCAAACTTCATTAACTAATGTAAGACTTAACTTTTAACGATAGAAACTTACTAGTTCTGTAGTCAATGTGGCAAAGGTTTTTATACTGGCAGTAATGGTGTTACTAAACCAGCTTGGTAAATCGTAGCGCAATATGCAAATACAATACAATACTGACTCTTATATAACAATTACGGCTTTCTGACTTCATCTATAGCTGTTGTATGTTTCAATACCACAAGTTATGACGGAATAAAGTCGATACAATATGCATATAGGCCAGGTAATTGGCGTTTCCACTTTCCAGTACTGAAATTAGGTCGAGAACCTGGGCGTGGTCTATTGGGCGTTGATTGGAAAGTATTGTTCAGATTAGGGATGGGCGTTTCGGTTAATTTGCTAACCGGTTAATCGAAACTACTAACCGGTTAGTCGACGGAGTTTCACGGTGGCTGCACCGGTCGTCTGGAATTCGCTACCGGCTCACTTACGATCACCACTGGTAAGTCGAGGACATTTTCAGGCTGGGCTTAAAACCCACCTGTTCAAGCAAGCCTACAGCCTCTGAGACCATTTTATTTTAAGAGTGTAACGAACTGAATTGAACTGAACTGAACTAAACCGAAAACTGTAGCTTACCAAGGCTGTCGCCAGCTCGCTGTAAGATGCGGGTGGGGCTCAGCCTCAGCGGGGCGTGTAAGAATAAGACAACGTTCAGAATTCGATAATGCGTCAAAAACCATAACTGAATAAAATGAACGATGCTATTGCTACAAACACTAGACAGTAAGTGACTAAACTGATTGTAATATTATATTCGTTTTGTAAATTATTATTTTTTAGTCTATTTTCTTAGTCACGCCGCCATTGTGGCCGCCATTTTCAGTTTCAGTTCGGTTAATTTACTAATCAGTTAACCGACAATTTTTCGGTTAACCAGTTATAAACGGTTAACCAGTTAACTGCGCCCATCACTAGTTCAGATGCGCCAATACAAGTCATGAATAAGAATTGCTTGCGTTTTCTGCTCTCGTGACCTTAATGTGTAACCTTCATATTTGAATTTTATCCAAAACGACGAGTATGTGCGTAGTAATGCTTTCTAAATGAAATTATGATAATAACGGTAATAATAATTATGTAAAACGACTTGAACGGTAGGCTATTCAGCGGCTATTGACACACTCACGCACAAACGCACGAGTTTGACGCATGAGTCATGACCTGCTCCGGAGACAGTCTAAGAAAAATACACAGGGTGGGCCAAAAAACTAAACCATTTCGTCTGATTGTTCACATCTTTAAAACGCCCTTATCGATTTGTATGGTTTGTACGACTTTTTGGCACATTTCAGGAGTGTTTTGTCCGACACACACCTGTCAACTTTATTTTCATCACTCGGACAACATAACGTGGCGCCAAATAAATAAATTACACCAGTATTACTGATTTTTAGTTAAGAAAAAGTATAAAATTGATTTACGGGTTTAAAAAAAAGAGGCCTCATTTTTTGGGCCACTCTGTAGACTGTAGTATTAGTTCCCAGTGAATGATAACGAGAAAAACCTGTCAAGTTGGCAGGTACTTGGGCTGGCAGTGTGAGCGTCAGATTTATTTCTGACGCACAGTTAAATAACGTCACTGACACAGTTCGTTCGTTCAACCCTGGCGTTGGTTGTACAATGCCACATCATATAGCTACGGAGGTCCGTTATATGCAAGTTCAGGATCTCTGCGCTGGTACGGATATGTATTGAACCGCTGGTGATGGTTGGTATTGCACGCATACGTGCAGGAGATCAGTGTATGGGCCCGATGTACTGCCACGACGTCACAAGTTCATGTTACAGTCAGTTCCGAGCGTGAACGTTGACGCGAGTCAGGCACGATGATGTCGACGTAGTCTGTCGCTGCATCCTCTGAAGCTACATCTCACTGATCGTCATTGCCGCATCCTCACGGCGAACCATGGCATCGGCGAAGAAGGGTTTGAGGGTTGCAGGTCAGACGTCGGTGACGAGGAAGAAACGATCGACGTCGTCGACTGGGTCGGTCGCCGCCGCGGCGGAGCGGTTCTCGGCGGTCCGGCCGAGCAGCGCTGGCGGAGATGGCGTCCTGCGTCCGACGACGGTCGACGACGGACGCGAGGTTGTTCGCACCGGGACGACGACTGCCGACTGGAATCGATGTGCTCGACCGGGAGTAGGCAACGTCAGACAGCTACCTCGTTGCTTCCATCTCGACTCCGTCATGCTCGACGACGACAACGGCTTCCTTTCAACGCAGTCAGCAAAAATACTAATAACAAACTGACAGCGTTGTAGTAGTATTGTAGTTGTAGTTGTAGTTGTTGTATTAGTAGTAACATTTCTACTACTAGGCCTACTGCTGATGCTGCTCATGATGACGTCAAGTTAACAACTAGAAAGTAACTGCACTATAATGAGATGCTGATCCATGCTGACTTTTGTGAAAACACGGCCGCTGATTGGTTAACAAAATCAAGGATTATAAGAAGACATTTTGCCTAACTCATGCGACAGATATTAGTCTTATTACTAAGTAGTCTTATTATTTAAAAAAAAAATATTATTATTATGTTTGCTTTCCACTTTTATTGTATCCGCTTTACCAGGCCTACTGCTATATATTACTACTATCACATGTGATACTACCGGAAGTCGGTAAGAGTGGCGTCACGTCGCGTTCGTTCCGGAAACAGTTTTTCTGACTGCCGCTGTGTGTCGCTGAGCAGATTGACCCGACGAAGTCGCGACTTGGCTTTCAATGCTGCCGCGTCGTCACCGACTAAGATGTCGCCTGGAACCATATAATTTCACATTTTAATATATATTTTTAAAATAAAGGTTTAAACTGCAGCATATTAATTCAGTTCACAGCACTTAAATTCACTCCATGCACACGACAACAGGCAACAATCGCGACGTTCGTTATTACTAATGAAATAAGTTCGAATAAAAACGTTATAAAATAAAAAAAGAAATGATATGGAAACGGCGCCCTAAGTTACAATGTATAAATACACTGAACCCAACAAACAAATCAAATAAAAAACAAACAAACAAATCAAATAAAAAACAAATCAAATCAATAAAAAAACAAAGTAAAACAAATCAAATAAAGACAATTACAGATGCACGTAAACATTATGTGCAATATAAAATTAAATCATTAATGCAAACTCTTCAGGCAATGCAGTCATGTTTTACTTTCAATTTTGAAGCTCTCTCTCTCCAGACGTGTTCTGCTGTTTAGACGACATTAGTACACATAAAAAACTTCAATGTTGAATATTCCAATTACAGTTATTATTATTGATGGTCATATTTAGTAATCTACAGGCAATCCTTGGAAAAGGCGTAGGCTCTAAATTCCTGCACGAATCGTCTCTTAGACTATATGAAATCGATACTATAGCCTTTAATGGTTGGAAAAAGTTGCATTTGGTACAGCAAGGAGTAGCGTGAACGACCATGGTAATACGTGTCGCTGAAAATTAATGGTGCTTTTTAGTTTTTCCTGCCTCTGAGGGTGCATTGTGACTGACACGTTGAAAATATATTGTCCGTCGTATGGTAAACTGAAATGATGACGATACGAACCTCGGCTGCCACTGTCTGGACGTCGCGTCGACCGCTGTCGCTCTTCGTTAGACACTTTAGCGCAGCGTCCAGGCGGCAGTTCGATGTGGTTGCCAGACGTCGAGTGCGTCAGGTCGTCGCTGATCATGTCCTTCGTCGACTTGGAAGCGGCGTAGTCGCACCTGCACTTCGTCTTCACCGGCGACGGCGACGTCGGCCGGCGATTGTTCATTACGTCGCATTCGGCGTCCGACAGCGTCGCGATGCCGGAAGTGGATTCGCCGCCGTGTGCCGACATGGGACGGTGGTAGCGACGTCGGGTTATGACTAGGATGATGACGACGGCGGCCAGCGCGCCGACAGGGAGCCCGACGCCGAGGACGGCCACCAGTACCTGTCACCGATCACCACCACCACCACCACCATCATCATCATCATCATCTCGTACGGCAAAAAAATAATGAAGGAGAGAACAATGACGTCAGCAAGACACATATCCGGCAAACGCGGGGGGGGAGTTACAACTGAATCAATCAATCAGAAAAGGATCAAAGCAGTGACCAAAGCAACGAATGTTACTGCGAGACCACTATTACAGTGCTAATAAATAAAGGAACGTTGAAATAAAAAAGTTTTCAATTGGTGCTGGAACGACCACAGTGTTGATGCCGAAACGACTGTGTCTGGTAGTGAGTTCCAGATCTGAGAGGCGGCAACCGGAAAAGTTCGGCCGCCGATGGTGGAAAGTTTGAAATAAGGTACTTCCAGGCGATCGGTGCAGGCAGAGCGGAGTGCTCGTCGACCAGGTATATCAGCGATACGAGTGAGTGGTCCCAGGTATCGCTGCGCGGTATCGTGAACAACTTTGTAGCTCAGTACTGCAATCTTATACTGTATCCGCAGCCACAACAACTGTGTGCAACATTTCGGTCGCTGATTGTATGCCTCTAGCCTACTGTAGACTATACTAAAATTAACTGCGGCGTCCAAACGCAGGTAATGTATAAAAATCGCGATTCTCGACGAATATCTTCCTGATCACACTGTTGGGTGGTCACGTATGACGACCAACTTAGCTTATCGCACGTGAGCCGACGACAGTGTAGGCACAATAAACAACATTTCGAGTTTTATTCCCATTCCCATTCACGTCTAAATATTTGTTCCCGTTTCCTCCCGTTCCTTTTGCGAAAACAGGACAACAAATAGCAAAGTATTGCAGCATTATTTAACATGACCAATTAGGTGGTAATTTTCAGGTAAAGCAACATTCCCATTCCCTCCAATTCCCACTCGACCATTCCCGTTCTTTTTCTGATTCGCGGAGCTAATGCATTTCCATGGGAATCCCGTGGAACCAGGGGCGGCGCTCCCATAGGAGCTGGGGGGGGGGGTCATGACCCCCTCCCCCCACTTTTCGAGGCAAAGGGGGACGAGGGGGGGACATAATTTGGGAATAATTCATATATCACATATTGCTCTTATCACGCCTTTACACTAACGTCAACGCTCTGTCGTCTTTATTCTGGCGTATGGCGCATCACGCTGGCAACTATTTTCCGACTGGCGGCCACAACGAAATAACAGCAATATCGCCCGTCCAAGGTACCAGGTAACGAAGATAACCACAAAGTTAACGTTGAAAACACAAAGATAACAACAGAAAATATCAGCATCAGTGTCAGTCAGCTACAAATCAAACAAAGGAATTAGGCTGACTTAGCTATCTAAGCAATATTTTGTCCCCCCCCCACTGGCCAAAAAGTGGGGGGTCAAAAAAATTTTTTTGCTCGCTTCGCTCGCAAAATTGTCCCCCCCCACTTTCAAAACCGTGGCGCCGCCCCTGCGTGGAACCCATGGACATTCCCGTAACTTGCTCAGAACGTTTATTGTTAGTGAGTATAAATGTTAGACAGTATAGCCGTACCAGCTGGGGGACGGTCAGTGCCGACGCATCGACGATGATCTCGACCGTGGCGTTGACCGCCGATCCGACCGGGCGCAGGTGCTCGCAGCGGGGACCCTGCCTCCCGGGCGAGCACAGGCATTCGAACCCACGGTCGTCGTGGGTGGCCCGGCACGTCGACCCGGCAGCGCAAGGTGCTCCATAGCAAATGTCGACGTGGTCGACGACCTGACAGAGCGAGCCGCTGAAGCCTGGCGGGCAGTGACACAGGAAGTCGTCCGGTAGAACGTCGACACAGAGCGCGTCGTTGAGGCACGGCGACATCGACGCGCAGCGAGATCCACGCTTCAGCTGACAGTGACGCCCGCTGAACTGTTCCGGGCACCTGCACGCGTAGCCGTCCACGAAGTCCACGCAACTACCTCCTGCACGACACCAGCGCCAAACATCACTGTCTGCCATCCAGATTTCCGGGCTTTGTAATCAAAGATCGGCGCACTTTGTAACGTACCGAGTCGACGGCGAAAGAAAGTCACAAATGAGAGCAAGAGGCAAGAATAACAACAAACACCACCACCACCAACAACAACAACAACAACAACAAGTAGAAGAGCAGGCCGCAGCCTCTGTATCCGAAATAATATTAAGAAAAACTTAACTATTGTTAATTTACTGAAGAATGACCTCTTCAATACTCAACTTCCGCTCATTATTGCTGTAATTTTGCTTTGAATATTAAATTTACTTCTTCTTCTTCGTACCTGTGTTACGCAATAATGGATTTGGTTTTAAATCGGCAGATTCTTTGTAGACTGTGTTCTCTATGCAGACGATATTCAGTTCTTTTCATCAAGCTGTCATGGTCTGCAGTCTATGCTAAGTATCTGTTGGTTGCGTGGTACAGTTGGTAGAACGTCGGTTTTTGACCGGCGAACTTTCCCTGTCCTGCGCTCGACCTGCAGCTGATGGGTGACTACTTATGTGGGCAAACCGTCCGCTGTAAATCAGCCAACCAGGCCAACTTAGCCTTTCATCCTTTCGGGGTAAATAAAAGAGTAGTAGGCTGCAATTAGATATGGGCAACCTCAGTCTGGGGAGGCGCCATCTGGTGAACGCTTACGAGGTAAAGGCAGGCATTGGTGTAATTGCAGATAAAACTGTGTGATCCATGCCTGAGCACCTTGCGTGTAATACAAAAATGAGCGCTATATAAATACACTTACCTTTTACCTTTACCTGTGTTGAATTAGGCAAAAATGGCCATTCTCATTGGCACCACAGCCTAGTGACGAGGGTGGACAAACGACAAAGTCCAGGGGCCCTCGAGATACTAGAGGCCCCGAGTATTTATAAATATTTTTTCTGTTGGCACACTACACGAAACATTAACTTACACACTGCTGAGTTTCTATTTAATTGCAGCATTTGACCCGACTCTAATATTTGCTGGTGCATATGTTAATTAGGCCTATGACAATTCTATTTCTATTTTTCTGTGTATTAATCACACGCAAATTTTAGCTGTTTCCAGCTGGTAACTGCTAGTGATCATACTACTCGAGTCGGAAAATCGGATAATAGTCGGATAGTAGTTGTGTTCTTACATTTTGATGTTAATGGGTCCCCACTTTTAATATGTCCAAGGGCCCCCAGTTGATTTGTGATGCCACTGTACATTCTGTTTAATTCAGCGAAATACAGTGTGTTACGGTTTGCGGTCATGCTTCAAAACACTTTATTCCTGTTATTGATGCTTATTGTTTGATCTATTTCAAAGTTCTTATACTTACTATTTTCTTGAAAGTTAATTATGTTAAATATACGCTGCTGTTGTCCACACAGCAGATTAACCAAGTATCATATCTACAAGCATGTTCAGTTGAGCAAATATCTTCTCAGCACTTAAAACTTAACAAACTTATTTTCTTTATCTCAAGATTTACGGTGTTGACACCCCGTTAGTGCCATTATCATTATCATTATCATTATCACTGTCATTATCATTTCCATTTTGCGCATTGGGCCAGCCTGTGAGGCAGGCCTCAGCGCTGGCATGTGACGCGAGCGTGCGCCACCCCAAAAGAGAAGATCATTTCCATTATCATATTATCATTATCATTTAATCGTTTAAATCATCTACACAAAAAAACGAAACACAGAAACACATAAAACTAAACTATACACATAAAAGAAAAAAAAGAAAGAATCTCACTCGCAATACCACATACTTTGGGGACGGGTAAAATTATATGGATATCGTGTGACATTCATTTCGAAGCAGGAACGTCAACAGTTAAAGGCGTTTCGTACCATTGAGACACGGCTGCGATGCACACTCGTTGAACTCGACATCGCAGTGGTCTCCCGTGAAACCGGCAGGACAGACACACCGGTAGCCGGCTGACGCCGAGCCAACACCGTCCGTCTCCTCGGCGACGAGGCACGTCCCACCGTTGTAGCACGGACCGAGACCGGCAACGACTGTAGCCTCGGAACAACGGACTGCAGCGCCACGCTCGCAGAAACGTCCTTCGTAGCCAGCCCGACAACTGCATCGCTTCGACGACTGCTAGAATACAGCAGCAAAACAAAACTCTAACGTGTTATGATTTTGACGTAAATCGCAATGCAGACTGTGCATCACAATTTTAATGTAATTACTAACTTCGCTAGTTATGTTGTGATACGAGATGTCTGTCTTTCTGTCTACTTGATGCGAACAGAGTGTATCGCAAATTGCGAAAGTATTTTAGCGGAAATTCGTCAGCCTTGGCCTGAGATAGAACTTTTTAATTTTCGAGGCAACATTTAACTGCACACTAAATACACGGTATCGTATCGTAAAGATCTACTTAGGGTTAGGGTTTGTGCGAATAAACATATCAAACTCTTGTAAATGATACGTTGTAAAACTAAGTGATAACATAATGATTTAACGTAATGAATCTTTATCAAATGATCAAAGAAAGTACACTTCGCTAGTCGACCCGTCGTCACTAATAGCAGCAGCCTGCATCGTCAACTTCTTACACAGTTTTAGGCAACTGCGGTGTGCCAAAAGTCTTGCAACAAGCCAGAATGGGCAGACTGACGGCTGTTTGATAATGCATTGATTCCTTAAGTTCGTGACGTACATACGTTGCGTCCG
>Ga0209149_1002239_pt1 | contig 10679 bp, 4 predicted proteins | sample WorMetTyACAVOLI2_FD_187423 | JGI IMG/M metagenome (GOLD analysis project Ga0209149, IMG submission 187423) | Marine gutless worms symbiont microbial communities from Max Planck institute for Marine Microbiology, Germany - Olavius algarvensis... ...
CCAATAACTCGTCTAACAGTAAGTCGTGTATGATCTGTCCAATGGTTCCGTTTCCAGTGACCTTGAGTGACCCTTAACGTAGATTTCAAGGTCACAGAGATGCCCTCGACGAATTGTGTGCGCAGCTAACGCGCGATCTGTTTGCGATAGCTAAGTTCTTGTTTGCAACACAAATAGCCACACTGCCCAATTTAATGGCATGTACACTTGCATCTATTCTTAACTTTCCATGACGCCAGCTGCTGTAACCACTGTCCGCATACGGTCAGTGATAGCAGTAGATCGACGATCTGCCTGTATCCGGATTAACATGAACTAGTCAGCAGATTAGATAGCCGAACGTACTTGCCGTCAACGTATTGGGCTTTTTCGACGATCTACGTGTACCCAGACAAAAAGTGATAGAGGCACATCGGCTACCCTAACTGTAATCCCTACTTTAATAACAAGTGTATCGGAGACGATACGAAAGCCGCCGCTCGTCAAAGCCTAAACTACATTAAAAACAAAGAAAAATAAAATATGGCGAAAAACGATTTTCAATATGGCGGATGGAATTCTTACACCTGCAATGTGGTACGATCACGACATTGATTTCGTCAGGTGACTGCACCCTGCAATGTTGCAAGTGGCTCTGGAATCGTCACAGTGAATTCATCAAGTGGCAGCACCCTGCAATGTGATACGTGGCTCTGGGATGACATGCCACTGAATTCGCCCAAACGTCCGCCATATTGGAATTCTACATATGGTTTCGATTTTGACCACATCACCGCAGTCGACATGTCATTCTGCACCAGTCTCCGAAATTTAAAATTTTATCCAAATCGGACCACCCTCGGCGGAAAAAAATTACGTCATGTCGATTTTCAAGACGGCGGATCTCAGCCATCTTGGATTTTAGGGATCCAATAATGGGTTCTTTGAAAAACCTAATTACATAACTTCCGATAGGTCGTCAATAGACATTTTTTGAGAAAATCGCGTTTTTTGCATTTTGGCGACAGACAGACAGACAAACAAACAGACAAACAGACGAACAGATGGACAGCACCGATGCACTAAGCCGCTCTCGCTGTCGCGAGAGGCGGCTTAATAAAGCTTATCCCAATCGTGTAGCGCTAATCTATCCTTATCAATTTTTACCGCGCGACGCGTATGCATAGCGAGCGCGGACTGTGCAGTGGCAAAATGTCTGTCCGTCACACGCCGTTATTCTGTCGAAACGGCTAAACATATCCTCAAACTTTTTTCACTATCGGGTAGCCATTCTAGTGTTTGCACACCAAAAGGAACGGCAATATTCCGACGGGAATCCCCCTAACGGGGACGTCGAATGCAAGGGGGTATGAAAAAATTACGATTTTCGACCAATATCTCGCCTTCACTCGGAAATGATGCAAGGTGGAGACACAGTATGGAAGGCGAATAGGAAACCGCACCCAAGCTTTCGAATGGTACCAGTTTGAATGACCTTCAGTGACCTATAACCCAGATTTCAAGGTCACGATTATTCAACGTCGAATAACTCGAAAATGGTACAACATAGAGGTATACTTACAATGGCCGACCAACAGAAAGTCGCATGTGATCTATCGAACGGCGCCATTTTTAATGACTTTGAAAGACCCCTCCCCCGGTTTCAAGGTCACTCACGCCATTCTTTGACGCTGAATATCTCAGAAACGATACAGACAGACATCGTTTCAATGAAATACTAATAGGGACTAAGTCACGCCCTACTCAGCAGTGTCATTTCGAATGACCTTGAGTGATCTCGAGTGCCTTAGCAAAATATTCAATGAGACGAAGCGCGCGCGGTCTCTCTGCAACAGCTGAGATTCTTGTTATACGCACTTAACGGTGTCCGATCTGCCGCTGTAACTATTGTTTTCGTAATGTTGCTATGGTAACAAGCACATGTGACCAAAAATAGATACCTCACCGGCAGTCGCCAAGGTTAGTAAATGAACCACAAAGCAAGAAACTTAGCTATCGCAAACACATTGCGCGTCAGCTGCAGTGCACTACACACAACATAGCCTACGTCGATGGCATCTCGTTACCTTGAAATCTGGGTAGAGGTCACTCACAAGGTCATTGAAAATGGCATTATTCGAGAGATCGCATACGAGTTTCTATTAGCGTTCCATAGTAACTATGGCGCTATCTTAATCGTTTACGAGATATAGCTACTTAATATGGTCGAAAATCGCGAACTTGTTATACTTCGCCTGTATTTAGCGCACACACAGGGTCGCAATTTTGCGAAGACGTTTGATAATTATAAAACTTGAATGATTGGGCTACCGTCTGGTGAAGATGTAAGGCGCATTTGGTCAGTCTGCGCATTTGACCAAATGTGCTGCGCGTCTGGCAAATGCGCATTTGATCAAAGCCCTAACCATGACTCTACCTTAACACTAACCCCAACCCTGACCCTAATCCTAATTCCAACCCAAACCGTAACCCTATCCCTAACCCTAATCCAACCCTAAACCTTACCTCGACGAAATGCCGCGCATGCATGCATTGCAAGTTGGTTAAATGCGCACCTTTGATCAAATGCTCTGCGCAATTTTCCAAATGCGCCGTACAAAGAAACACTGACAATATGTTAAGGCGTTTCCATAGAATACCGGAACGTGACGGACGACGGACAGACCGAATAATTGCTATATCAATATGGCGCGTTAATCAATGGCAAGTGATGAGGAAAGCGTGGCGCGTTCTGACCTGTCAGTAGCAGAGGTGTGACAACGTAAGTCGCTGATTGGTGTCGACCGTAGATAGATCCCGATGATGATCTCATATCCGCCTCTTTGTACGCCCGTCTGTCTGCGTGCGGGTACTGCTGTGTATCTGTGTCTATATCGGTGATAGCGATGCTGTTGTTGCAGCTGCTGTCAACTTGAAGAGATTTTCGATCAATGACGTCGACACGAATTGACTCATTCGTCCGTCACTGCAGCACACAAACAGCCGGCCACCCACGTCGCCTCTCTGTCTGTCTGTCTCTTGCTCTGTCTCTATGTGTATTTGTCCTGTTCTCTGTCTGTGTCAGTATGTCTAGTCAGTAACAAACAAGCACCAGCAAGAACGACCAACACGGCCTGACTGTGACACTCTGCTGCTCCTAGAACTCTCCAGCTGGCTGGTTGGTCGCTCTGTGATTCACCAGTAGCGGCACACGTTGGTAGCTGGATCGGGACCTGGAGTGAGACTCTGCGGTACTCTGCGGTAAAAATGTAAGTTACAGAGTGGTAGCACCTAGGGAGTCCATTATAAGCAAAAATATGTTGTATTTTTTAGCATTTTTGCATCATCGTCTGTGATCAACGCAAGACCACGGACGCATCGCCGTGCCACGCATGACTGATTGTGTGTATCTCAGCGACGACGGTAGCTGTGTTTATCACACGTGGACCGACGTCACTATTATCGATCACTATTATCGATCGGTATTTTGTGAAACACCACATGTATTGGACGCCGCCGTTAATTTTTACCGCGCGACACGTATATGCATAGCGCGGCAAGATGTCTGTCCGTCTGTCTGTCTGTCATACGCCAGTATTGTGTCAAAACGGCTAAACACATCGTCCAATTTTTTTTACCTTCGGGTAGCCACAACATTCTAGTTTTTCCACACCAAACTGGATGGCAATACTCCGACGGGGACCCCTCTACCGGGGGTGTCGAATGCAAGAGAGGGCATGAAAAAATCACGATTTTCGACCAATATCTCGCTTTACCTCGGAAATGATGCAAGCTAGAGCCATAGTTACTGTAGAAGGCGAATAGCAAACTGCACCCAAGCTTTCGAATGGTACCAGTTTGAATGAACTTGAGTGACTTCTAACCCAGATTTCAAGGTCACGATAGTATTCAACGTCAAATAACTCAAAAAAAAACGGTTCAAGATAGAGCTATATTTACAATGGCCGACCAATAGAAAGTTGTATATGGTCTATTGAACGGCGCCATTTTCAATGACTTTGAACAACCCCTAACCCAGTTTTCAAGGTCACGCTTCTTTAACGCTGACTATCTCAGAAACGATAGGAGACATACAGACATTGTTTCAATGAAATACTAATAGGGACTTACACACGCCCTACTCAACAGCATCATACGAATCATCTTGAATGACTTGAGTGACTTAGCAAAATATTCAATGACACGAAGTTTAGCAAAATATTCAATGACACGAAGTGTCGCGCGGTCTCTCTGCGACTGCTGAGCTTCCTGTAACACTGTACAGTAGGCTAGACAACAGGCATACAGTCAGTGACGGAAATGTTACCCTTGTTTCGCATAGTTTTAACTGCACCCCCGCGTTTCTCGTATATGCATCTTGCTGACGCACTTGTCACGTAGAATTCTCCGAACCTCGTAACCTTATAATGCGCATAAACCTTGCGAACAAGCGTGGAAAATTTTCGTTTTGAAGTCTATTGACTTGTTAAGTGGTTTCTGCCAAATATTGCAGTCGTCGCCATGGTACGGTTTTAACGCGCACCCTGTAGATTCCGTAAACGAATCGATCTAATCGATTCCGCGGTCGTGAATGGACCACTACATGTACACGTTACAGTCTTTTACAAGAAAATGTGACGTATACGCTACGCACGGTACCACGCTCCAAAAGTGCGGACATGTATATTTTTCATAACTTCGTCTATTAAATAAGAATATATATTTTAGCCTCATTTTTATGGTTTCGTGACTCTTTCGACAGACTATCCACAAAAACAAACGACTACAGAAAGATTATCGGCTTTAACGATGGTAGAAACGATATACAATACAATACAATACAACACAATACAATTTATTCGGATTGTCTACACCAATATACAGTGAATTGCATGATTCAGCATTATGTCAACGGTAGTTAATAGGTTTTCTGTTATTCTAGCGAGTGTTATGTATAACGCTATTGAGATCGCTTTTCGTCTGTCTGTCTGTCTGTCCGTCCGTCCGAGACGCGCTTGAGCTGAGAGTAAACAGTGGACGTTTTGCAGAATCTTTACACCGCGCGTGATAGTCCAGAGATCTGTGTCGGTTATGAAATAGTTAGGGTTAGTACTGGGAAAATATCGCAACCGTTCATCCACAGCGTGTTGTTATTTAGAATGGGTACAAAAATCACGATTTTCTATTAATATCTTGTTTTATCTCGAAAACTATGGAAGATGGTTACAACAGAAGGCGGATAGAAACTCGTAAGCGATCTATCAAATGGTGCCATTTTCAGTAACTTTTAACAACCCCTAACCCAGATTTCAAGGGCGACGTAGAATGTCTCTGAAATGGAATCTCAGAAATTATGAATATTGGTTTACAAATCTTTATTTCACCATACAATGGTAGACAAAAACGAAAAATATAGAAAAACGAACTTAACTAATGACAGAAAAACACAAATAAGACTAACGTTATATATCAAGTTTGCTTTTGAAACAGTGTCGCGTGTAAACTGATACAACATAAATGGGTACAGAATGCCACGCAGTGACAATTCTATTAAGTGAAATAAAATTTACATAAGTCGATATTATTCAGGGTTACGGTTAGGTTTAGCCGATCTACGGCTATCACTGATCTTATCGTAACGCGAGCTGTCTCAGCGACTGCTGAGCTTCTTGTCTTGGTTCCTATGTAAATGCTGATACATGGGACGAACAGTTCATCACTTTGTTAAAGCTCAGTGACACCGGTGCTCAGCCTTCGAACTACTCTCCCAGCGAATAATTTGGAACAGTAAAAATTAGTATCAACTCTCGGGCTGAGGTGAGTAATAATAATGAATGGCGATGGTGGGTGTAGACTATATAGCATGGCCCAAGTCGTTTGGCTTGTTCGGAGGGTAGGCGGCCGATTGGCGCTATCGCTATTGTCATTCATTGAATGACTCGGGTGAATGTTGTGTCATGGTGCAGGACTGTGTCATGCCCGGTAAATTATTACGCCTATACCGCAGCGTTACAGTTTAAGGATCAGATGACGCGACCAATGTGACTCACCTGCTGTCGCCGGTCGCTCAGCTCACATTTGCTCGGTGACAATCGTGTGCTGGACAGTAGCAACAGCGGACGAGAGTGCAGAGCGTCGACCTCCGACCAGTCGGACGGAACGACGGGCACTGTATGCGTGCCTGATAGTTGCACAGATGCTAACCCCGTCAGTGGATTATAACCGTCCATTGTAGCGCTCGCAGCTGAATAATTCACCCGCCATTATTGCCGTGCGCTACTGAAGTGCCGATTTTCATCGGTCCGGGCTTGTTTTTACGAAGTACCGTGTAAAACCGAGCAACGGAATTTTGCATCACGTAATTTTGCGAATTTTTGTATTTTTATGGTCCACTTGGCTGCTGTATTGCCTCACCCGGCGACAACCGAAGAAGTAAGCCATTTTACCGCTCGATGCTACTATGCATTGCGCTGAAAATGCTGTCGCACGATGACTGTCCGTCCGTCTGTCCGTCTGTCTGTCACACGCCGGTATTCTGTGGAAACGGCTAAACATATCCTCAGACTGCTTTCGCCAGCGGGTAATCTAGTTTTTTTCCGTACCAAACGGTATGGCAAGATTCCGACAGGGACCCCCTGCCCTAACAGGGGCGTCGAATGCAGGGGTGTATGAATAAAATCGCGACTTTCGACCAATATCTCGCTTTAGGCCTATCTCGGAAATGATTAGATACAATGAGCACAGCCGTAATTGTTGATTGGATCCTGTGGAAATTAACATAGGCCTATAGATTGGAGGACATTGACCCCTGGACATCCCCCTCGGACATATTTCCCCGGACATGCATTCCCCCACCCAGACAAGTTCCCTCCCTATACAACATATTGCACCCCGACTGTTAAAGCGAAAATTTGAAAACTGACACTAACCCATAGGCCAACTTTTGACCATAACCGACCCACGAGGCCGGAGATGTTGTGAAAACTGGCAGTAACCTGTACTCCTGACCCTAACCGATCTACAGCTATCAATTTTGTACACGTTAACGGTAGATCGCAGCTCGGGTCGTCTTAAAGTCGTTCTTAAACCTATAGCTTCTGTGGTTTATGTCGAATGAAACATCGCTTGACTTAAATTGCGATTGTAGGACAAAATGTAACTATTTACATTTTGCTATCTCGCGTCATATAGTTAGATCCAGCGAGATGCACCACGATCCGACGTACGGCCACGTAGATCTACGCCATTGCAACGTCAGAGCGATGAGCTTCATAGCGGTGACGAAGCCCCGTATATACATGCTGATTAAAAAAATGCTGTTGGATTCATACCGTCGAGGTTAGCTGATGTAGGCCTAACAGAAGCATAAATCAGTTTACGAATCGTCTTAATATAAATGAAGCAGCGCTGACAGACAAGTTTATAGGCCTAGCTCGGTATAGGCCTAGTTGTTTGTTAATGGCAGTGGCAGGCAGGTGCAGCAGACGAGACGGTTTACTGAATCTTGTCAGTTTGGGCTGTACGTACGTCAGACACCACGTCGACTCTCTGTTGTTGACGTCGCTGTTGACAGTTTTAACGCTGAGTATCAGACAAACAAAATGAAAAAAAACACAGGTAGCTGGTAAGATTATGTTGAAAAATAGAAAAATATTACGCTTTGCAAAATTGCAATAAGCTTTTTTCTTTTTACTGTCTAATCGCTCGATATTCAGGAGTTAAAACTATTAACTTATATATACCTGCCTATGGGCGGGGGGCGGGGTGTTTCAAATGAATTTTGGCATGTAACTAATTGTACATGCCCCTGCTCAGTACCAACACAGTAGGCCTATACGCTCGTGACGCTGTGGTACCAACCAACAACCCTAATTAAGCTAATGGAGCAGAGGGGTATCAATATCTACGGCTAAGTACGGGTATATCCGCGGGTCGGGTAGCAATTTTTGGTCCGGGTCGGGTACGGCACAACATACATAACACGAATGCTGTATTATGGGTAAGCATCATCGGGTATACGGGTACGGGTCGGGTAGTAGAAATACCCGACCCGCAGACTCCTAAGTGATAGTAGCTATAGGACCAGGAGTGCAGAGCATTCTTTGAGAAGCCAGCTAGGCCTATACTATAGGGATGGGATCAGAATTACATTGCTTAATTGTTGGGAGTGGGACAGTTGAATAAGATTTTTATAGATATTTCAGATTCAGAAGCAGGACCATAAGTGGAGAAGTCAAGGGGTGTATTTGGAGAAGAATATAAATTAGGTGATGCTGAGGTAAACCTGTTGGCAAAAGAGAGACGGAGTTTTGTCTGTGAATTAAGAAGGAAGAAATGAACACCCCGCAATCCCGGCATTGGATATCGCCAATCCCGGGATTGCGGGATTGGACAATTTGGCCGGGATTCCAGATCCCTGGACTGGAATCCCTAAATTCCCCAATTGCGCTTAGCCTTAGAGTAGTTAACGTGTGGAACAGTTTACCGGATCATGTAGTAGATACGATACGATAGTGTGTATTTAACGTGCAGTAAAAAGCTGACGGGTAGCCAGCTAGTCTACCACACGGAACAAACAAAAAATCAAAAATGTGAAACTAAAAATAAAACGATGAGCATGATAGGTCCGGTTCAGTCCCGTTGTCATGAAGGCAGTCCGGTAGGTAAAAGTAATGATTGACCAATGTAAGATGAGCTGTGAGTCCCTTGGGCTGTCATTAAGTGTAAGCAAATCTGCAGCAATGCGTGTAGGACCAGCTTTTAAACATGACTGTGTTAAAGTCAGGCTCGGAACTGTTGAGGTTGAATATGTCGATTTGATTAAGTATCTTGGTGTGCATATTTGTTCTGCGAGTAAATTTAAACTTAGTTACAGTGAAGTGAAAGCATCGTTTCACAGAGCGGTAAATGGTTTAATGTGTAAGACCAAAGGAAAATTTGATGACATTGTTTTGCTTCGATTGGTCGATGCCTATTGTAAACCCCTGCTGTTGTATGGTTCAGATGTATACCGGGATGCTAAATCTTATGATTCTGCTTTGAAAAGAGCATGGCATTATGTTTTCTGGAAAATATTTGGTGTTAATGAAGCAACTGCCTGTGAGATACAGATATACACTGGTATATGTTCAATTGACGATTCTATGAATAGCAAAAGGCTATCATTCCTGAGTAAACTGCCAGATACTGGCAATGACATTGTTCGGTACTTGTGTGACTTAGCATGTTTATAAGTGAATTTGACTATGTGTTTATTGTTTTATTACTGGTACCTGGTACCTATCATTACTATCATTAGTATTAGTGTTATCAGTGTTAGTATTAGTATTCTCATTTTAGTATTTTTTATTGATATTGTATATTTTCTGTGTTGCTGCCCATGTTGGCGAAATAAACTTCATATAAAGACAACAGAACAGCGCATTTAACTGCACGCAGTGACAAATCTGTAGCCTACGTAACTAACAATAAAAGACTCTAATCGACGTTTTGTACTGTTGAAGCTAACTACTGACAGACACGAAGCATCGCGCGGCCTCTTTGCGACAGCAGAGCTACTTGTTTCTATACTCTTGAGAAATGCTGTATTTTTCTGAATTTTAATGGACACCTGCTCAAAATTTTCCGTTTCGAACAGAGAGCTGCTGAGTGATCATTATTGCGTAAATTCTGCTCTAGCAATCCCATTGTTGGCTGTGTGGAATGACATTATGTTAGCTCCACACGAGATGTAATTAATAATAATTCATGTGATTGCCGTGCGACGCTATGCATAGCGCGGCCTATGCCACGGCACGATGCCTTTCCCAGACTTTTCGTTGCTCTGCCTGTAATCGAAACTAGTAATCCTCAAACTTTTTCTCCTTTTCGTAACTCCACGCCACCATTCTAGTTTTTTTGCATGCGAAACATTATGGAGAAATTCCGATGGGTACTTCGTAACGGGGGCGTCGAATGCAGGTGGGTATGGAAAAAATCGCAAGTTTCGACGAATATTTCGCTTTATCTCGGAAACGGTACAAGACAGGGCCATAGTTACAACTTACATAGGAGTAGTAATATGAAGTTATATCCGCCCTACTCAAAACGGTGTAATTTTGAATAACCTTTAGTGACTTCGATTGACGTAGCAAAATTTTCGACGACACGGAGCGTGGCGCGGCCTGTCTAAGACACTTAGACAGCTGAGCTTCTTTTCAGTAGAGTTAGGATTTATAGCCCCAATGTACACCACAGCGCTACACATCAGGGGTTCTCTACTTCTTAACTAGAGTGTCGATACCTTTTTGACTGGATAGGTTGTTGAAGCACTACATTGACTGTGGCAGCTCTCACAATTTAATTGTGAGTATCAGTAGCACTTAGCAAATTGACGCTGGGCAGTCAATTTTATATACATCTTTATTCATCAAAATATGATAGAAAGAACTGAACAAAAAGTACAGCAGAAATCAACACACAAAAAAGAAAAAAAAACAACAATAGAACAAGTTACACAAATTTACATATAACATTTTCACATGATCGATATTTTGCAACAAATTTCTTAATACGTTTCTCAACAACAGTGCTGGGTAGATCAAATTCAAACTGTGCACGGCAGTAATTTACTATATCAATGTTATTTGTCTGAAACAATTTCATGAAAAAGCGATTCACAACAAAATCTAACGAACTGATATCGGATTTTCGCAGAGGAC
>Ga0209149_1002240_pt1 | contig 10679 bp, 9 predicted proteins | sample WorMetTyACAVOLI2_FD_187423 | JGI IMG/M metagenome (GOLD analysis project Ga0209149, IMG submission 187423) | Marine gutless worms symbiont microbial communities from Max Planck institute for Marine Microbiology, Germany - Olavius algarvensis... ...
CTGGACTGATCTTGAAGATAAGACCGAACGCTTGTCGTCACTTGAAAAATTTATGCAAATTAGGACTCAGACTGAAGTTTGGTCTAAGAACTAAGTCTGATCTATTTTATCAAAGTCACCCAATGTCAAATAACTTGTAAGCGGTACAAGATAGAGCTATAGTAACAATGGCGGACTAATAGAAAGTCATACATGGTCTGTCGAACCGTGCCATTTTCAATAACCTTGAATGACCCCAAACCCAGATTTCAAGGTCAGTCCATTATTTGACGCTGATTGTCTCTGAAATGGCTAAAGATACGGCCATAGTTACTATGGAGGGCGAATAGGAAACCGTACCCAAGCTTTCAAATGATACCATTTTCAATGACCTTGAGTGACCTGTAACCCACATTTCAAGGTCACGATATTATTCGATGTCAAATAACTCGCTAATACTAAGTCCTGTATGATCTATCCAATGGTTCTGTTTACAGTTACCTTGAGAGGCCCTTAACCTAGATTTCAAGGTCACGGTGTAATATTTATGCTATAGATGCCCTCAACGCATTGTGTGCGCAGCTGACGAGCAGTCTGTTTGCGATAGCTAAGTTCTTGTTATTTTTACGGGGTGTTCAACTTTTTATTGTAATTTGTTACGTGTTTAAGTTCAGTTTCTGTTGTAAAGTTCTATGTACATTCGTCTCATTATTATAATTTTCAAGACAGAATCACTGTCATCTGTTGGTGGCACAATTGTTGGATCGGACATATATCACATAACTACAACTGCATTAAAATGTACTTAGCTTTGACTGTCACGGACATGTAATATTTTTAATTTGTAATTTAATACATTAATCCACGTGGACAGTGACACTAGATAGATGTCTGCTTTAGGTGATTGAGGCATACAGAAAGGTTCAGGCATCCAAGGGGAAGAAAAAGTCGCCATCAAAGAAAGAGAAAGAGCTGTTTTACAAGGCGCTGAAGGAACGGGATGCAATTGCTAAGGAATTACAGCATCATGAATCACAGAGATGAAGATCATCCTAACTCTGTTGTCTCAGCAAGTTTCTTATCGACACTAAAAGCCATGATTGGTTTGCTTTGTAACGAGGTCACCCTGCTGCAATGCGGTCTGTGGGTGTTACATCCCGGAAAAGTTTTTGAAAATTACATGCAAAATGCATGTTACGTCATTTTGAGTGACTGGATGTTGATGTGCAGTGCATCGGTAGTTTATGCCGTTGTGAATTGTGATAATTCATAAGTCGGTATGATGCAAAAGTTGCTTAACTACTGGAACAGTTTTCCTATTATTCTGCAGGTGGTGACATCACTGTAGACACACATGGGACTGTGTTGATGAGTGACGCTGCTGTAGAATCACCAGCTGCTGAAGTGACAATTGACAGTTGATCACAGCAGTCTTTATTTTATCATCGGCATTCACATACTTATGCATCGTTTCCACTGACTTGGAAAGTAAGCGGATTTAGGACGTCGGGTAAAACTCTAAATTTTGTTGGCACTCATTGAAATGTGACACGTGTCGTGAGTTACGTGTGTTTTTTTGTTATTTTTGTGCGATTAATGTTTTGTGTATTTTAAGCCCGTCTTCCAGGTGGACTGAATTAGCGCCTACGACATTCGCTTCAGAACTGACTCTGAGCACGCCTCCATTCTCACACCTTTGGCATTCACCACCGGACTGTCCCTTTTGGTGCCTACGACGCTTCTGTTCTCACGCTGCAGTGTTGACAGCCTGTAGCTGTTTTGCTGACCGTGACCGTGTTTGCCTGGTTCTGCCTCGGGGCCTACAGTGCCTCCATTCTCATGCCTACATCATTCCCCGCCTTTGTCCTTCTTGGCGCCTATAGCACCTTTATCCCACCATCTGCCTATGGCACTCTGACCTTAACCTTGACTTGCCTGAAACACTTCCTGGGTCAAGGTGAATCCATGTGCCAGGTTTGGTCCCAATCAGTCCAACTGTTTGGCTGCCTATAACAGTCACAGACACGTGTACATGCGTAATGCCAAGTATGTATAAGATTTGAAAAATGCACAAAAAGTCAAAAGGTTGGAAATGCTTACTTGTATTACAATATATGTATATCAGAATGGCACTAGAAAGAAGTCAGTGTAATGAGAAGTCGACTCGGTGCAAGGGACGAAAAGCCGACTACAAATAGTCTAAATACATAGCTGAGGCGGTTGGAAAATTTCCAGACACAATGAGGGAAAATTGAAAGTGAGCAGGAACTCTGATATGGTTTGTGTGATCTGTTAGAATGTCTTGTAGGCAGGCATACATGGGTTGTTAGCATTACTGCACGAGTTTCAGCAGTGTAGTGGTTTGACTTGGGCAGACTGGCAATTGTTGTATTGCAGTAGTCAAGTGTGTGCTGTACAAATAGAGGAAGAGACGTGGTTACTTGTTGGTACACTGCAAGTAGTCAACACTATTAGTTTAATTCATCAAACGCAACCAAAGTTATTACATAAAACTGGTACTCAGTTCTTCCAAGCTGGTACTCAGTTCTTCCAACCGGAAGAACTGAGTACCAGCTTCTTCTGGCGAAGGCCTCTGATGGAGGTCGAAACGTCAAGTTTTAAGTTATAATTTTGGTTGTGTTTGATGAATTTAACTAATAGTTAACTTCCAACCAGATGAATCTATTCACCAAAGTAGTGAAGACGTCTCAATAACCTGTGTTGATATTAATGGCACCGTTATCACAGCGGCTGGTGATGCAAGATTTCCACATCACCATGTTCAAAAACAGAGCATGTGTGAACTGTGCTGTTACACTACATTTATAGATTTTGATAGCAGATAATCTGCTAGTGTAGATGCATATAGTCAGAGATTTGTACCTACAATGACTTTCAGCAGTTTTTTTTAGCACATATAGACTATTTGAAGTGCACTGTCTCAAAATGGCAGTGTTTTTTTGGAATATGATTATACTGCCCGGTAGGCCAGAGACCTGGGTCTGTTGTGAAGATCGGGAAAATATTCCTGTGAAACTTTGCCGCGCGATACCATGCAAGCGTGGCCTATGCCGTCATGCGGTGTCTGTCTGTCTGTGAGTTCGTAGATTCTGTTGAAGCGAATAAACATATCTTCAAATATGTTTCACCATCAGGTAGCCACACCATTCTGTTATTTCCGTACCAAAGGTTGTGGCAATATTCCGATGGGGACCCGTCTAACGGGGGCATCGAATGCAGGTGGGGTAGGCACAAATCTTGATGCTGGCCGAATAGGTGGCTATCGATCGATGACTGCTGGACGTGCGAGCACCAAGTGCAATACGCTCAGCTGCGACGGACCATGGCGAGTTGATGACACTAGTCGGTGGTAAGCGGCGGAGTTTGTTGATGGCGGGAGATGATGACGAAGTGTATGACAAGAAGCCTATATGTTAAGCCTAAGACAACAGCATCTAATTGTACGCAGTGGTAAATCTGAAGCCTAAGTAACAATAATAAAAGACTGTGCTCTGTAGCTCTGCCTATGGCGCTTTACAAATATGTTTTATGATTATGATTATTACACTGTTGAAGCTAACTACTGATGGACACAAAGCATCGCGCGGCCTCTGCAACAACAGCGATTTGTTTCCAGTTAATGTGTAGAAGGCAGTATATAGAAATAGCAATTTTGCACTGATCTGTGTATGTAAGCGTGCAGTTATGTTGGTATTAATTTGTGTTTGATACCGTTATGCTGCTACTATCGGCTAGTCTTTTCACTGTTTGCTGTTCTGTGTGTAAAACATCTGTAGAGTGCCATCATTAACTGCACTTCTGAGCATTTATCTTACGAAAGAGCCTTGGTCAGTCTACTGTGTTTTTGTGCATTACACCTATTGTACAGTGAATGTATTCATTGTACTAGAAGTATTACATGTTTATCGTTTCAGTGTCATTGTTTGTGGAGCTGTGCTGTTTTTAAGCCATGTTTCACTGCAAATACTTTGGAAACATTAACAGTACACCCATCAGTACAAATGTAACTGGTAACTCAACATAAATCCACACTTCAATTTTGTGACATTGTAGTCATCCAGTAAAATGTTGACTGGACATTGTGCTGAAAGAACACAGGCACGTGCATAGGCAGTCCTGCCCCTAACTCTAGTTACTCCAACATTTGCCAAATAAACTATTAAATTTTTAAGGTAAAATTGGCTTAATTAACTTCAGATGGATCCTTAAGTGGCCTCACATTTCAACATTTTTCACTGTGATTGTCAAAATTTTCTGCAGAAGATTTCCCTTTGTCCACGGTCCTCCAAATTTTTGTTTACCATTCCTACCCCCAAATAAGGTTTTGCTTAGCGGTTTAGCTTAGCGGTGACGCGTTGGTCTCGATCAACCTAGTTACTCATGCTTATGCTGGGCCCAGTTAGTGCCTGGATGGGTGACCGTATTCGGGTGGGTAAACTATCTCGGCGTGTAACCAGCTATCCAGGTTAACTCAGCCTAGCCATCCCTCCGTGGGTAGGCGCTGTGAGTACAAGCTTAGGCTGGGAAGGTAACCGTAGGTCTGGCGTCGCACTGGCCATGTGTCACAGACAGTAGTGGTTTATCCACTGACGGGCTCAACGGCCTATGAAAGAGAGATGAGTACCCCGCATACGCTCCTTCTTTAGCACTACCCCCTTTACCTTTACCTTTGTGCCTGCTGGATGGCAAATAATTTCTTATGGATTGTGTAGCTGGAATTAACAACATCTGATCACCTATATGAACAAGTGTATCGGAGACGACACGAAAGCTGCCGCTCGTCAGAGCTCGTCAGAGCCTAAACTGCATTAAAACAAAAAATAAATAAAATATGGCGAAAAACGATTTTCAATATGGCGGGTGGAATTCTTACACCCTGCAATGTGGCACGATCATGACATTGATTTCGCCAGGTGACTGCACCCTGCAGTGTGGCATGTGGCTCTTTTATCGTGACAGTGAATTCACCAAGTGGCAGCACCCTGCAATGTGATACGGGGCTGTGGGATAACATGCCATTGAATTCGCCCAAACGTCCGCCATATTTGAATTCTACATCTGGTTTCGATTTCGACCACATCACCGCAGTCGACGTTATTCTGCACCAGTCTCCGAAATTTTATCCAAATCGGACCATTCTCGGCAGAAAAAAATGACATGTCGTTTTTCAAGATGGCGGATCTCAGCCATCTTGGATTTTATGGTCCGATAATGGGTTCTTTGAAAAGCCCTTGTACGACTTCTTATAGGTCGTCAATAGAGACCATGTTAGTTTTTGAGAAAATCGCGTTTTTTTTGCAATTTGGCGACAGACAGACAGACAAACGAACAGATGGACAGGCCTGTTACATGAATCCGCTCTCGCTGTCGCGAGCGGCGGGTTAATAAACAAGAAGTTCAGCTATTGCTGAGACAGCTCGCATTAACGCAATGAATCAGTGATAGTGATAGCTGCAGATCAGCTGCTAATCCTAATGTAACGCTGAATATGATTTACGTAAATTTTATTTTACTGATGGAGTTGTCAGTATGTTGAATTCTGTGCCAAGTTATGTTGTGTCGGCGTGTTAAGCTGTTTCAATAGCAGATTTGACAAATAAAATTCAGGGAACCAGAAGCCGAAGTTAAGTGACAGTTAATAAATTTTTAGTTTAACACGAAGCAAAGAGGCTGCGAGCGTGATGCTGTGTGTCGGTGAAAATTTTGTGGTCGAAGTCGTTCGAGCTCATTTGAATTCACACCGTTGAGAACGGCGAGTTTCTGTTCTTTTGAATTCTAATTCTAACCATGTCTCTATATTGTACCGTTTCTTAGGTATCCAATGTCGAATAATGGCGTGCCTCGCAGCGCCAGCAGGGGGAGGGGGAGGGGCTTGTTCCAGTACTCTGGCGCCGGTGCTGGTGCCTCGAAATCTATGGGGCTTTTTCACGGTCACTGAAAACGGCTGCGTGCAATAGATCATACACGAGTTCCGATCTGCCATTGTAAGTGTACCGTTTGCGAGTTATTTGATACTGAAGAAGATCGCGACTTCGAAATATAGGTTATGGGTCACTCGAGGTCATTGGAAATCTCAACGTTTGATAGATCGATCGTGTGCGATTCATTTTCTGTTGTAAAGATGGGCCTTTCTTGTATTTTTTCCAAGATAAACAAGATAGTGGTAGATAATCGTGACTTTTATGCCCCTTCTACATTACAACCGGCGGAAATAACGGTTGCGGATATCTTGACGCTGTTTGACAACCGAGCGAGATCACTGGTCTATCAGGTCACTGGTGTCAATAGACTCTACAATACATCTTCTGTTTACTCGCAGGACGGACAGTCGGAAATGCGATCGCTATTAAATGAGTCGGTTTTTTTCGCATCAGTAACGCTAGATGCATAGCGCGGCACTGTGTCTGACCATTACGAGCCGGTACCGTGTGATCACAAATGCTGTTCACGCGCTTTTCACCACCGTTTAGCCAAGGAACGGTAGATTTTTTGAGCCAACTTTCATTGCGAGGGCTTCAAGACTGGGGGGATAAAAACGCCGAAAACAAGCATTTTCGACCAATAGCGTAAGTGGTAGGCCTATATCTCGGAAACGATAGAAGACAGGCGTAGCCACAATGACAGATTTCAAGGTCACGGGGTTATTATAGATGCCAAGCGACGTATTGGGTGCGCAGTTTACGCACGATCTGTTTGCGATAGCTAAGTTCTTGTATAAGTTTTGGCACATGTTGTCAGTAGAATTGGTCAACAAGACTTAGTTTTGAAGTTCTTGGCTAGTTGTTTCTTGAACACAGTTCCCGCACATTTGATTAGATGTAAATTCGAAACATCCACGACAGCAACGTGCATCAACAAAAGTTTTAAACGTTTACTTCTTGCATTCATCAATTAAGAGCGATGAAGATGAACAGCGTCTTGGTTAGTCCTGAATGTAGCCGGACCGGCGACGATGCCGGTGCTATGCGGTTTGAGTCATAGAGGTATTGAGTACGGCGAGCGTCGTGAACGAACGATCGATATGCAAATCACGTGCGTGGGACAAATGACGAGTCCATTACCTCATCAGGGTAAGTCATACACACGACAAAGTTTCATTTGTATTTCAGAGAAACTATAAATACTAATGATATAATCTCTGTTGTTGTATTTATTCACAGCGAAAAAGTTACGTGTCATACAAAGTCTGCATGGAGAGTGAAATGGATAAATTGTGTACAATAATTAGACCTACCTAAGATTACCTGTCGGGTTACCTGTTGGCTGGCAGTCACGTGGGCTGGTTTGTGACTGACGATTGGACGGGGTTGTTTACTTGTTTACCTGTGTGATGATTTACGACTGCGTTGTGCTGGAGTGAATGTGTGAATTCTTGTAATAGCTTGTCGTGGTCTTTGCGAAACCGTTTTAGTTTATAATATACACTGCGATGCGTAGTGGTGTGAGTTTCGAGCGTTATGATGTAAGTAACCGCAGCACAACGCCAATAACATCGTCACCGTTCAGTGAGGTGTAATTGATCGTGATAATTTAAATTCAATTTAGTTTCACAACCGTGAATCGGCATTGCGTTCGAACTGTTCTCATTCATACTATTCTGTAATAATTACGTGTAAATGTTGCTTTTTATATAATATTATATATAGTTTATACAGACTCGTAGGCAGAAAAAATGTGCTATTTAATTATGCTACCTAATCTAAAGAAGGACATTGACCTGTTAGAAAAGGTACAGGAAAGAGCTATACACGATTGATGAGAAGTTTGTCATATGAGGAAAGGTTACAAAGGTTGGGTCTTACGTCACTCGAGACCAGAAGACTATTTATAAACCACAGGTTCATTTGGATATTAGAAAATATTTCTTCTCAGTAAGGGTTATAGAGGAGTGGAATAGATTACCGGTAAAATTAATAAACTGTAATACAGTAGAATTATTTAAGAAAAGAATTGAGTGCTACTTTAGGAATCGGGGATATACATAAGCTCGTACTGACAGGGGCGTAGCCAGGATTTTTGAGTGGGGGGGACGAGCGCCAAAGGCGCGAGAAGCGAGACGCCGAAGGTGCAGAGGGGGGTAGAAAAATTTTGATTATTTAACCTTGAAATGGTGTATTTTGGTGCACATCTGAGGTATTCTGATGCACTCATTTTAAAGTGGTACCCCCCACCAGTCTTACCAACTTCTCATCTGATCTGGACGAATCCCACAATCGGTCCTTGGGACAAGTGGGGGGGGGACGCGTCCCCCCCCAGTCCCCCCGTGGCTATGCCACTGCGTACTGAGCTTCTTTCCTCGTGTTAGCCACCTTCGGGTGGCTAGTTGAGTTGAGTTGCTGGCTGCTAGTCTGGAATAATATACGGTGACGTCTGTGTCATTATCATATTGTTCATTTTAAGCTCAAAATTCGCCAATATTCGTTTGTCAGTTTAGAGCGCTCTCCCAGACCTAGCTGGATTGAGGTGGAAGGGGAGGGGGAGAAGGTGAATAAAGGGAGAGAGGAGGTTGGGAGGGAGGGGAAGGGATGGGCAGAGGAGGATAGCGGTAATGCGTCTAAATATAAATTGTGGCTATGGGCCTGAATTTATATTCAGCACTGAATACGATCATAACATGGGTGATTGCTACGTACTGCAGGTTTCAAACCAGTGAAAACTTGACAACAGAGAACAGATAAACATCTCCGTGAGTGAAGATGTCTGACATTACAAGGTCAAATGATGAAGTGGCTGCAGTTCGTGCCAGTTCTGCTCCAGCTACACACAAACAAACGGATGACGGTATAACGTATATAAATGCTGTTTTGCAGCCCTTCAGTGTAGGAGACTGCATTGTGCACTGTGTGTCTGCCCTATAGGCTGTAGTAACCCCATACAGAGTGTGAATAAAGCCACAGAGAGTACGTGTTTTTGAAAATACGCACATCTGCCTGCTATATCAGTATTCGTTTTTTTGCAATTGTAGATATAACAATATGGGTTGTGTCCTTTCTAGCAGCTGTCCTTTGTCTATTCTTGTAATAGTGTTTTTATTATCGTTTCAGTGTCGATAAATATAAGCGTGCTTACTGTTCAGATGTTTGATGCTGATTGGTTGTATGGGTGACAAGAAGGGCATCCAGACTGCAACGAGTTCTGCTGCAGCAGTTCCTAAAGCTTTACCTAAGGAAACTTTTGGTTTATCATGCCTGACATGTCAGGCATGAACCATTAGCAGTTGAGCCATACTACTAGCATAAATGATAAAATGTTTTTGTATAATTTTCGTGATGTAGGCTAATTGGTTATCAGAAATCTCTAGTAGTCACATTTTTACTGTTAGATCAGCCAAGGAAGTAATGAGATTGTCCTGATTTGTCTTTCATTCTTTCTGTTAGCAGGATTAGCCACAGAGTGATCGATTAGCTTTCATGAAATTTTCAGAAGACGAGGCCTTGGAACACTCGTTCATTTAGATTTTGAAATTGATCCAGATTCTAGAATTTTTCGAAATTACATGCTATAACTTCGCTGTCTTGATGCACTACCACACCCTTCATTGGATTGTACTTTTGATATAAATGAATTGAACTGAAAAGAAATAATTGGTTGTAGCTTTGATTTTGCTAAAGGCGGTTGCCTGAGTGTGTTATTGTAACATGGTGATTTGGGTCTCGTGGGACCAGAGCCTGGTTAACTAGCCATTGTCCTTCAGTGCTATGACACTGTTGGTTGGGTCATATTTCACTGACCCGTAAAATCGTCTCCGAATATGACCTATATTGTGTCGAGTGGGACGTTAAACCCTACTATACCATACCTGTAGCTTCAGCTGGATCTGACCAGTATGGCTATATTTGAACATGTATTTATGATGGAAGACTAGAAGCAATATGTTTTATGTTTAGCATTTAGAAGAGGTTTGAATTCTCTGAGTGCTGTCTAATCTTTTAAATTAGATTGTGGTTTGATGTGCTTATGCAGCTGTTCAGATGCGACGTGGGTTGTCGAAGGCATACATCAATCGTTCGGTTGTGAGCCGTGCCCGTAAGCTGGTACTCAGTGACGTCATTGTCTGTCCGTCGTCAGAGCCAGAGGACCAGTCTTTGCATGTCGCTGAGACGCCCGTCTTCACATTTGTACTTCCAAATATCAACATCTACCCAGACGGCTTCAAAGCTTTTCTGTACAAAGAACTCATCGAATCACCAACTCTTGTTTCACTGGAACAAGGAGGTAAGAGTTTTGATGTTGACATAGTAGCTTTCATGCCTGGCAGACTGTCGGTCTCATGTATATCTAACATTCGTTATGTCCTGCTGCTGCTTCTTTGTAGCGCTTAAGATCTCAGCATCACCCATCGTGGCTTAGGGACTGTCTTTGGGTTGGTAGCCCACACCTCCACCAGGTGTCCATTTACCCTCTCACTCTCGGGGCACATTTGACCACTTGGCCTATGTATTAATGGGTGGTGTTATTCATAGATATTCACTACTGCTCTCTCTGTAACCGCCGTGATCAACAGTTGACGTTGACGACAGCACCGCTGTTTCTGCAACTGCCACTCTCTCGATGACTGCGTGACGTCGCCACCCCTCTTGTTTAACCCTTTAACGGGCACATTAACACCACAGAGCAGCGGACCATTATACAGCAATACGGTGATTGGTACACTGGCCGTTGATGGGTGGGCTGTTACA
>Ga0209149_1002241_pt1 | contig 10673 bp, 8 predicted proteins | sample WorMetTyACAVOLI2_FD_187423 | JGI IMG/M metagenome (GOLD analysis project Ga0209149, IMG submission 187423) | Marine gutless worms symbiont microbial communities from Max Planck institute for Marine Microbiology, Germany - Olavius algarvensis... ...
TCATCATCATTATCATCATCATAGTAGTTTATTGTGAGTTGTCAAAACGCAACTGAACAATAAAAGGTAAAAATAGAGATAAAATTAAAACTAGTACATGTCTTTAAACAATAGTCTGATAACGAAGGGTCGTTTGTAAACTTTTACTTTGACCACTTTTCAACCTTCAATTTCTTTACACTTACTGCATTAATTTAAACCAAATTTTGCAGATATGTCAGACAATTATCGTGAGATTCTGTGGATCTGTATTTAATAGTAATTATTGCTCTAACTTTTACGAAGCTACTAACAGTCGTACAGGAGTCTATTTTATCTGGACATACTGTATTTGTCACGAAGTCAAAATGTCAGCACAGCGCGTTGGCCGCGTTTATATATATATATATTTTTTTTTATTTTGCCATCATTTTGTTGTTAATAAAACGTTGATAAAACTGCTAAAACCGTGATAATGTTGTGTAAAAAAATTAATTTAAATTATGCTTTTGTTTGATTGTCTGATTAGTAGAAAGTACAGTGTGAATACTTTTTTCTACTTTGATTGTGTCTGGCTGTGTTGCGGCCTACTCTGTGTCTCAGTTGAGTGCCACCAAAGTTCAAATCCACTTATCAAAAACAAGTCTGAACAGAATTAAATATCCTCTGATCGCGCTAATTACTAATTATGTAGCGTAAATGTTATAATCTTTTTGTCGAATACACTGCGCTGTTCATGATGTTAAAAGCTCAAAAACTTCTACTTGAAAACGCCATAGTTCCCAATGTGCACAGTTTTTTTGCAAGCATCCGCACAGTTGGTGCATGGAGAGTTCTTTTATTCACAACTCACAGGGACAGTTCTGCAGTTACGCCAGATTTTTTCTCACCACTGATGAGGCCTGCCTATTCCCCTGACCTGAATCAAGGTACGGGAATGCTACAGCGACGTGTTTACGGTAAAAAGTAACGGTAAATGAAGTGGGTTTATATAGCACCATAGCACCTCATCTTCGATGCGCTCAGATATGGATCACACAGTTTTACCTGCAAATTACACCATACCTGCCTTTACCTCGTAAGCGTTCAGCAGACGGCGCCACTGCTGATCGTGGTGGCCGACATCTAATTGCAGCTTACTACTCATTTATCGACCTGGAAAGGATAAAAGGCTGAGTTGGCCTGTTTGGCTGACCTAGCGGACGGCTTACCCACATAAGTGGTCACTCGTCAGCTCTAGGTGGAGCGCAGGACAGGGAAAGTTCGCCTGTCAAAGACCAAAGTTCTAGGCTACCACTGTGCCACGCAGTCAACTAGAATTGGAGACGCTGGCCATCTGAAACAGCGTCTGATCGAGAATTATCCCAGTTCGAACAGTACGTCATTGATTGAGCGGTGCAACAGTGCATGGTGCATTCGACTGCAGTGATCACTGCATGCGTGTATTCTTTCACGAGAACGCCATTTTGACTACAAACTGTAACTGACGTTGACTTTCCATATATTGGGAACTTGTTTATGAAGAAGTTTTTGAACTTTATATCTCATGCACGAACTGTGCAGTATATTTCATTGAAACTTTAAAATGTGCTACATAAGTAGGCCTACGAACACTAACATCGCAAAAAGAACGTAATGAATTAAAGATATCAATAACAATATGATATCACTATGATTTATATAAGCACTCTGTTGTCCTCCGTTGTCTCTTTGATCGAGTGTACTGATGAACTCTGTTACAGTGACTTCTATCTTTTCATGTATGTTTTATTCGTTTTATTTGTGTTTTCTTTGATGATATCGTTTGTCGTCGTCCAGTAAAAGGCTTACATATGCGTGTATGTAATATTTAATTATATTTAGATTTGCTGCTGTTAAATGGATTTGAACTTTCGTGTCACTTGAGTTGGTATACACAGTGTAGAAAGTGCGGCTCAGAATCTTGGTGACCTAAAGGTCGGAGGTATTGTCCCATCTAGTTGGCATGTCGCACGCTGACTGAACCTGTGCACCGTTGGCGAGGCTACGCGATTCTGCCGCACGCCAGATCGATACCTCAGTTTCATAACCCACCATATGAATGAAGTACTGCATGTACATCATGCAGTCGACGCAGAATGTCGATGTCTCTGATAACTTTAGCTAGATATAAATTAAAGAATCTAAATAGAATATTTATGCCTACTGTTATAAGCCATTTTAAGCCATTTTGCCGAACAGTCGACTTATGGGGAGACGCATAACCCCATTTCTGCCCCGAAGCACAATTGCATGTATGCAATAATCTATGTTCGCAGATAGGGTGTTATGCGGCTTCATGGCTACTTTGCTATACAGGGTGAGGCAAAATAAAATATCCCAACACGAAAATTGCTATGTCTCTGTAGTGTCTGAATATTTTTGCACCAAATTTCGATCATTTGTTTGGCACAATACTGTGCAGTAATGCATTGCTTTGTGCTGTATTTCCTTGACATATGTCAAATTGACGGAAACGCAAACTTCAAGAACGAATTTCACAACTATAACTTTGGTTATGGGTAAAATATCGTACGAAGATAAAGCTCGGATCGAGACATTGCAGAAACTTGGTTTTGGATACCAAACAACTGTTGCAAAATTTCCGGAAAAGGGTTGGAAGCTTTGCTCAGTGAAAGCAATCTGTAAACGAGTTGATGAGCGTGGGTCAGCGACGGAACGAAAGCCAGGTAGAGGTCGGCCGAAAACAGCACGAACAGAGAAAAATGTTAGATACCTTAAGCTGTTGATTAGCGAAAATTGAACATTTACTTTGATGCTGCGCCACTTCACCAAATTTGAAGCTAATTGAGTAAAATTAAACTGACTTGTGAAGACGTAGGCCCTATATGTGGTAAATAAATATGGAAAATTTTGTGTAAAATATTCTTGCGTTATATAGATATCGCGATTTTTGCGTTGGGATATTTTCTATTGCCTCATCCTGTATATGCGGCAATTTTTACCCTGATGCGGCCCTCTTCAACTGATGGGGTGTTCTTGCACTGAATGTTCAGTTTGTGCAACGATAATTATTGCAGACCTGTGTGAAGATAGGGCGTAATACTGCAGGCATATAATTACTACAAAAACATGCTTCGTTTAATATTAGTGAGCGGAAATGTCACTATAATTAAATGATGTCGCAGCTCACGTTTAGCTGAATCAGGCTAACTAAAATTATTTTTAGAAACTGGTTTGTGAGCATTTTCGTCGACGTAAAACGCCACTAAAATTAAATTGCGATTATCTGCATTAGGTGAAAAAGCAGTTAGTGGGTTATGAAACTAAGTTGTCGACATGAGTTCATCTTCGTGTTTGAGTTCATCCACACTGGCGTTGATCATGATGTATCTAGCTCGTCGTATGATAGGTGTGACTAACGCTTGAAGATGGAAGTAATGTTGAGCTAATGGCAGTATTATGTTGTGCTATCCTCATCTTCGGAAGATCAAAGACGCGTATACATTTGCATACTGTTTCCGCGTGTTTTCCATCTCGTCGTATAGCAGCTGCGCCTCAAAAATCAGTTCTGCTTTCCGCTGCTTCAACATTCGTACTTTAATCAGCGTCAGTCACCGGCAAATAACCGACGGTGCCGTACGTCTGAGATGTGGCAGGCGTGGATGGACGCATTAAAACCTTTTGCATTTCATATCAAGCAGCCGATGACCGATAACATAGAGATGTTTGCTGCTATAGTAGTCGAATGATTGTCGATGGTATACCGTAGTACGGTTTTACGTCCTACTCGACACATTATAGGTCATCTCGGAGACGGCGAATAATTGTCGAACAATCTCCTTTCACTACCACTGTCTCGTTATCATTAGAAATGTCATCTCATCAGTGCCCGAATTTTCCTGAATTTAGAACATTCTGCCAGATGATGAGATCACATTTGTAACGATAACGAGGCTGCGCTCAGACGGCGCAAACCTCCGCCAAGGCGTCTGACCTCAACCAAAAGTGATCCAGGATTCGAATCCGGATTTCTGGATTAATCCGGATTCGGATCTGGATGTGCGCTGGATCGCTGCCAAAATGTTGTGAATTACCTTGTCAGTGTCAGTCATTTCGCCGAGTGTCGTGAAAATCGGCCGCTGACTGTATGAGAAATGCAAAGAAATCTCCTAAAATCCCGTATTCCGCAGTAGTGAGGGAAGTGGTAAAGTGATCCGGAATTTGTATCCGGGACCGGAGCTTCACGAAAAGTTAACCAGTTCTTCCAATTGGTAGTTTCAATTAAATCAGATGATTACTAGTAAGCAAGTGCTTTGTTCTACAGAAGTAAGTCACTAGGTTGACTACTTTTGCCAACACTACACGATAATCTGTGGCCGGTTGACGTGTTGAACACATCGATTAACATTGTTTTCATGTGCGTACGTGTGTTTCAGCAAATATGGACGTGCGTGCTGTGCAAAAAGAAGCAGGAGATCCTCGTCAAAACTGGCCAGTGGTACCACGGCAGCATGGCCAAGCCAGTAACCCTCGACATCGATCTTGGCAGCGATGCGTCGTCCATTAAGACCGACAGTAGCTCGGTGTCGGATAAGCGGTATTCCGAAGGTGTCCCTGGCTCTGGCATGGCTAGGACACTACCGCCGGAAAGTGGCCCGTACGGCGGTCCTCAGATGTCACCGATGGGTGGTCCCGCTGTGCCAGGCTACGATCCGTCGAGGTCTCTGCCGGGTAATAACGCCGCTGTTACGATGGGCAACGAATTTGGTGCTAGATCCGCCCCGAATGGTGCGCTCGGCCAGACTATGGTCGATTCTTCCGGTAGAAGATTGGTAGACCAGAATGGTCGAATGACAGCCGAGAGTGGTGCTCGGCAAGCGGTAGACCCAACTGGACGACCGTTGTTCGACGCTAGTGGTAAACCACTAATGGACCAGTCCGGTAGGGCAATGGTTGACTCCAGTGGTAGACCTGTGGCTGATTCTGCTGGTAGACCAATAGCTGATCAGTCTGGCAGACCGTTGATGGAACAGACTGGAAGGCCAGCAATCGATAGCACCGGCAGGCCTGTGGTAGACCAGTCCGGTAGACCACAGCTGGAGCAAACTGGCAGGCCTCTGTTGGACTCTAGCGGTAGACCGCTGTTAGACTTCGCTGGAAATCCGATCATGGACTACAGTGGTAGACAGCTACCAGATTCCATCTCCAGAACGACGACGGACCATGCCAGTCGACCGGTCGCTGCAGGATATCCGGATCCAAGCAGTCGACCACCAGCGGTGGATCAGAGTGGCAGACCGGTGTTGGATCAGACGGGAAGGCCGGTAATGGACCACCATGATGGTAGTAGCAGACCAATGACCGACGCCAGTGGTAGACTATTGCAAGACGCTGGTAGCCGGCCGACAGACCAGGCCGGCCGACCTCTACCGGATCACGCAGTGCGAGGTGCCAACGACTTCGGCTACGGCGTGACGACCGAACGTGGCAGCCAGCCGAAGCTAGATCCAGCTGGTAGACCCATGTTCGACGCATCCGGTAGAATTATTATGGAGCCGATCCCCGTGGAACAAGGCCGTCAGCCGCCGGTTGACGCTTCGGGGAAGACCATCGTTGATCCGTACTTAGGACCGATCGGCGACATCCACAATAGAGGCGCGACAGCCATGGACTCGTCGTCTGTCAGTGCAAATACTCAACGCTTTGATGTTCACGATCGACCACTGGGTGATGTATCTGGTGCCCGGCCGGCGCCGGACAGCATGCGGAGGCCAGTGACAGAACAGCGGGGTCTTGACGCTAGTCTTTCAGGAGGTGCGTCGACGGAGCCGCGTGGTCGGATGCTGCCGGACATCGAGTCCAGAGCAGCCGGCGGTCCTTCCGTTCAAGACTGGCGGGGAGACGGGCCGAGACCAGTCGGCGCTGAGGGCTCACACCCGCCGCCGTGGCCCAAGGACCGACTACCCGGACCAGTGCAGGAACCGGCTGGCGTGGGTCAGCGCGGTGTCGTCGAGGGACAGTCAGCTCCTCCGTGGCCGGGCAAAGAATCCGATCCAGCAATAATAACTGCTCAGCAAAGACCACCGCCGAGACATGTGCCTGGAGAGCCGTGGAGACAACCGCCTGGCCCTCATCGGTATCAGATCTGTCTGTGTCGTTATGCTGTTTTATTGACTTGGCAACATTGTTGGACATTCAAGAGGGTCATCCAAGATCATTTAAATTGGTACCATTCGAAAACTTGGGTATGGTTTCCTATTCACATTCCATGCAACAAACGTCCAGATGAATTTCCTTTATCTATTAAAGTATATTAGGGACCATCCATATATGCAAGAATTTAGTTTCTGGACACCCTCACAACCGAAGTTAATGTTATACATCTTTTGAGACCTTGTATACGTTAGACAGACAGAAAGGCATCATTTCACGCTTAACCCTTTAGACTCCAAAGGCAATTATATAGTGCTGCATTGAATAATACGAAGTTGGTAAATTGGCCGTTGATGGGTGGGCTGTTACATTTGGTACAGCGAGAAGGGGCCTGGCCGGCAGGGGCTGCGGCCCCGCCCAGTCCCCTCATCGCTGTACCAAATGTAACAGCCCACCCATCAACGGCCAGTGCACCAGTAACTGTATTGCTATATGATGGTCCGTTGCTCTGCAGTTTTAATGTGGCGATTAAAGGGTTAAACGATATAGGCCTAGACAGTAGTAAAATAAACAGTTGGGCGAAATAGCACAGAACAAGTATGGCGCGTTTATAGACGCCACGAGTAAGCCCCCGCCGCAAGCGTAAATTTCGTGGGGAGAGTTTTTCACGGAGCGGGGAATTTTCACGGGGGAGGAAACCTTTGGGACACCGGTGGTGCCGTGGGACAGCTGGGGAGTTCCTTCTCGGAGAGAGAGCTTGTCACAGGGGAGATTGAAACATATGGAACACAGATGGTGGCAGTTGATCTGTGGCCGCAGCGTTCCAGGCGACAGACAGACAGACGAACAAACGAACAGACTAACAGTCAAACAGATGGACATCGCCATCGCGTAAAGCTCCGCTTTGGCGGCGGGAACTTAACTCTGTAATCGCCACATTAAAAATGCATAGCAACGGACCATGATATAGCAATACAGTGATGGATGGGTACACTGGCCGTTGATGGGTGGGCTGTTACATTTGGTACAGCGAGGAGGGGACTGGGAGGCCGCAGACGCTCAGGCCCCTCTTCGCTGTACCAGATATAACAGCCCACCCATCAACGGCGAGTTTTGACCAACTTTGTATTATTCGATGTTGCACTATAATTGCCTCTGGAGTATAAAGGGTTAATAGATGGATGTACGGAGCTGTGTGCTGCATTTTGAGCTGTCGCGTTGTTGTGATGTCAGCGGTTACCGCGGCGATCCTGCATCACGCTACGCGCAGGAACAGTACCCGTCGAGCGACGTCATCTATGAACAGCGTCGCGAGCCTCGTCGCCGGCACGACCCGATGGAACGGTGGCGAGGCGAGCCGGGACCGCCTGGTGGCAGGCGACTACCGCGACCCCGCGGCCACGCCGACGTCGACCGATGGCGGTCGCGCGGCTACGCCGGCGACGACTACTACGGCCGTCGCCCGGGCACGTTCGACGTCCGGTCCGGCGACTATCACCCGCAGCGGCTGATGCGTGGCATGGACGGGCTCGACGGCCCGCCGCAGTTCACGTATGCAGGCAGCTGGCGCAGCCGCTACGACGACGACTATCCGCCGGAGAGGACGGAGCTGTGGACCGGCGAAAACCGGCACCGGCTCGACGCGACCGGGCCGCGCAGCCGGCACCGCGTCGACCCGGCGCTGCGCAACGACTCGCTCAGTTCTGACCCGTCCGACTGTATGTCTGCACCGGCGATACCGACCGCATCGGCTTCCAGACTGACGCCGAAGCATCGTCTGCCGCACAAGAACGGTGGTGGCGGCGGCGGCAGCAGCGGCGGTGGACCGCGCTCTCGTCGACAGTCGTCGATGAGTAGCTCTGACGACGGCGCTCAATCAACACCTGAGGGTACCAGCGGCGACGAACAGGAGATCGAAAGCGAGAGCATAGTCAGTGAAATGGGTGCGTTCTTTCATCTCTCTATCACTGCATCATACCTTGCCTTGTCATGCTCATCGGTTTATTTTTAGTTCCTATTCGTTTAACTGTTTTGTGTTTGTTCGTGGTGGACTAAGCTGGCTACACGGCAGCTTTTTACTGCACGTTAAATACACACTATCGTATCTAATTGTTTCGTCTGTTGTTTATGTACTTGTTTAGAATTTTGATCAGAATAAGTGCGGACTATATTTAGTCTTATGTACCTTGTCCTGGCTGGCAAGGCTTTCATTTTGGTCCCCTATTTTTGTAACTTTGTTTGTAACTTTGTTTTTATTTGTTTGTTATAAACAGTGGGCCTACAGGAAAACGTTTGCAGCTTTTGACATGAAAATTTGAGATTAGATCGGCAGTGAAAATGAGACCGTGCCATTAAATTTTGAGTCAAAGTTGGCCGAAATCGAGATTACTGAGCCAAAGTACCAAAGGATTAGTAACAAGAACTTAGCTATCGCAATAAGACCGCGCGTCAACTGCGCACACAATACGTTGAGGGCATTCATAGGCCTAAATATCACACTGTGACCTTGAAATCTAGTTTAAGGATCACTCAAGGTCACTGGAAACAGAACCATTAGACACATCATACACGAACACGACTTACTACTAGTCGAGTTATTTGACGTTAAATATTATCGTGACCTTAAAATGTGGGTTAGAAGTCACTCAAGATCATTAAAAGTGGTACCATTTGAAAGCTTGGGTGCGGTTTCCTATTCGCCTTCTATAGTAACAATGGCCGTATCTGTAGCCGTTTGTGAGATATTTAGCATCAAAGAGTGACACCATTTGATAGATCGCATATGAGTTCCTATTCGCCTTACATAGTAACCAAGGCGATATCTCGTATCGTTTGCGCGAGATATAGCGACTTATTGGTAGAAAATCGCGAAATTTGTATAACCCACCTGTATTTAGCGCCCCCGCAGGGGGCGACCCCGTCGGAATTTCGTGAAGATGTTTGATGCTGGTAAAACTAGAATAATTGGGCTACCGTATGGTGAAAAAAAACTATGACGATATGTTAAGCCGTTTTCATCTGATACCGTAACGTTATGGACAGACAAACGGACGGACGGACAGACAGAATTGCCATGTTAATATGGCGCGTCAGTCTTCTGACGCGAGATAAAAACCGACTAGGGTTGGATAAAGCGGACGCCAAATTGGGACATAGTACAGAAACTAACGTTTTGAGCCTGTCAATCAAGCAACCGTGGCGAAGGTGTCGGGCTTTGCACCAGTGCTTGTTTAATAATGTTGTCCTATTACATTACATTGTCTGTCTATCCGTTTGTCACACATGGTCTTGTAGCTGAAGGCCAAAAGTGGTAAATAAGTCAAATTTAGTACAAAGGTTATCTATATTACGTGTTACTTGCAATGCAGTTTTGAGATTAAAGGTCGTCAAAGGTAGAAGTCACAAAATAGTTCAAGCACTTTTTACAGCCAATTTCTAAATGTTACATACTATTTAAATCATTTAGTAGACAGCAAAGGGCTATTGTAGGCCTATAGCAGTATGATGATTGGTACACTGACCCATATGGGTTGTATGTTACATTTGGTACGGCAAGGCCTGCTGTGTGGAAACTCAAAACCAACCAGTCCCGTCCTCGCTGTACCAAATACAAGTATACAACGACCTATCCGTCAAGGGCCAGTCTGACGACTACATGTTATCCGTTGTAATAGTGAGATATACTGACAATTAAACAATTATTTGTCGGTGAATTACTGAAGAAATATTGTCGCTATTCATCGAAGGGTGGGAACGATAATTTCGATGCACCAAAAGAGTTTACGAATGTTCTCTCATTGTACTATTATAATGATGTAGTATTGATAGACGGATTGCTGATATGTCGTGTGTTACAGACCAGCGAGTATTGGGAGACCAGTCCACGTATGGACCGCAGGATCAGCGCTGGAACAAGAGAGAGATGCTTGCTGCGAAGATGGACAAATTCCTCGCTGTAAGTCTGAAAGACGTAGACGTGATGGAGTTAGATGCCATTCGTTCATAGCAGCATGTATGTAGTTAGAGATACTGCTGAAATAAGAGATACTGCCGAAATAAGCTTAGTTAACATGTTGTATATTATAACATCTCAACACGATGTCCTGGTCAAATGACTGTCGTGTGTCAGCGGTGTCATGACTAAATGCAGTTTTGACTTTGGACTCAGACTTTTGTGGAAAGCAGCCAGTTCATGTCTTTCACGAATGTTCTAATTGTTGTGTCATAGCCTGACAGTAGACAGTACTGCTGCTGATGACAGTTTTATTGAATTTTAATGTTTGTCAACATAGTGTCCTGCCACAGAGTGTTCGAAATGTTCAATCAAATTACACTTTAAGGCGCCACCTAAAGACTTTCCTTTTTACTCAGTGTTTTGGGTAGATTTCCTTGATTTTTACAACTTTCAGGCTCGTAATGCTTTCAATTGTATTTGCTATTAATGTAAAAAAAACTTCCGTAGAAGTTTAACATTATTGTAAGGGTAGAGATGGCACATCTAAAACGGCAAAAATTACTTTGTTAAGATAGAAAAAGCATAAATACGACCTTACATATGA
>Ga0209149_1002242_pt1 | contig 10673 bp, 6 predicted proteins | sample WorMetTyACAVOLI2_FD_187423 | JGI IMG/M metagenome (GOLD analysis project Ga0209149, IMG submission 187423) | Marine gutless worms symbiont microbial communities from Max Planck institute for Marine Microbiology, Germany - Olavius algarvensis... ...
TTTTGCTAGTACTTGTACTTGTACTTGTACTCGAAGAGTTTCTGAGTACTTGTACTTGTACTTGTACTTGCCACCTAAGTACTTGTACTTGTACTTGTACTTGCACACTGTGTACTTGTGACATCACTGCTTTGCAGGTATTCTGATTATTGGCAGGAATTATAATTTATGTGTCGTCAGCATACTTGACCATTGTCACATTATGTGATGATACCGGATGCAGATTTGAAGCTGTAACGACATAAGAGGCAGGCCGTACGACAGAACTTTGGACTATGCTGGCCGAGATGTCGAGGGGATCTGACAGCTGATTCTCAAAAAAAGTACAGTGAGAGTCGATAGTGTGTATTTAACGTGCAGTAAAATAGCGGATGGATAGCCAGCTTAGTCTACCACACGGAATGAACAAAAAATTAAAATGTCAAACTAAAAATAAAATGATGAGCGGAATAGGTCCGGTCTAGACCTGTTATCGTAAGGCAGTCCAGTAGGTAAACGAAATCTATGGTGGGAAGGATTTGTTGAAAAGGTAGGTTTTGAGCCTGGAGTGAAAGAGTGAAGAAGTGATGGATGACGAGAGTGGGGATGATGACAGAGATGAGTTGAGAAGTGGATGAGGTGAATCGAGACGAGAGTGGTGAGGCTGACGGAATGAATCTGGAAGTTGATTCCAAAGACGAGGTGACGAGTGATCTGTGATTTTCAAGGAGGAGATGGTTGGCGGGCGAGAAAGAGTGATAACAGATGAACAGCGGGTACTGCGAGGAGGTTTAAGAGAGATTAGGTTGTGAAGATCGCAAAGCTGAGCAGTTGTAAGAACTTTGTAAGTAAGAGAGAAGTTAATATTCGAAGCATTCGTTGACCTTTAGCCAGTCTTCTTCTTCTTCTCGTATGCGTTTCATGAGCCATAACTGGTCAGCCACGAAATAGCATCTTCATCCGCAGAGTGTAGCCGAGATAAGCCGCCATTCAGTTTTGTCAGGGGACAGGATTTGACAATTTGGAACATTGTCTGGGTCTCGCCACAGGGCTTCCTAGATGTCAGTCGTAGCAATGGTGGGTTAAGGATATCAGGCTGGATTGGCCAACTGTCATGTTTTACGATTTTCTCCACCAGGTTGTCAGTGGCAACCTTCCTTCGTAGGGCTGGCGGTTCAATGTTGGAGAGCACTGGAAGCCATGGGAGAGGTGTAGAACGGAGAGTACCAGTGATGAGGCGCATTGTAGAGTTCAACTGCACATCGACCTGACTTGTGTGCGCAGAGCGTGACCAAACTGGGGCGCAGTACTCTGCTGCTGCATAGCAAAGCGCCAGAGCAGATGACTGCAGGGTTGGTGCTTGCGCCCCAGGTGGAACGGGCCAGCTTCATCAACAAGTTGTTTTGTTTTTCAGCTTGCCTGCAGAATGACACACCGATTACGACGAAATGCTCGAGATCGAAACCGAAGTAGAATTCCAATATGGCAGACGTTTGTTTTTCAAAACTGGATGTAGTTATATCTCAGCGGTGAATTGAGATACGTCAACAAAATTTGGTTTGCTGATACACTTTAACTTTCTGAAGGCAGTGACGTCAACAAAGACAAAAGTGGAACTAGTATTGAACGGCAGCCATTTTGAAAAATTGATATAACGTCATATTTCCACAGTGGGTGCTCCAATTTGGACGAAATTTAGCAGCAAGATACAGAATAATATGCAGATTACGGCGAAATGGTCGATATCGAAACCGGAAGTAGAATTCCAATATGGCGGACGTTTGTTTTTTAAAACGGGAAGTAGTTATATCACAGCCGTGAATTGAGATATGTCCACAAAATTTGGTTGCCTGATAGATTTTGACCCTCTGAATACAGTGGCATCAACACATAGGAAACCGGAAGTAGTATTGAGCAGCCATGGCCACCATCTTTAAAAAATTGATATGACGTCATGTTTCCGCAGTAGGTGGTCTGATTTTCGGCGAAATGGTCAATATCGAAACCGGAAGTAGAATTCCAATATGGCGGACATTTGTTTTTCAAAACGGGAAGTAGTTATATCACAGCCGTAAATTGAGATATATCGACAAAATTTGGTTTCCTGATAGATTTTGATCCTCTGAATACAGTGGCATCAACACATTTTAAACCGGAAGTAGTATTGAGCAGCCGTGGCCACTATCTTTAAAAAATCGATAAGACGTCATGTTTCTGCAGTAGGTGGTCCGATTTGGATGAAATTCTGCAGCCTGATGCATAGTAGCATACCGATTGCGGTGATATAACCGAAATCGAAACCGGAAGTAGAATTTCAATGTGGTGGACGTTTGTTTTTCCCATATTTTTCGAAAATGGAAATAGTTATATCTTGACGTGGATTGAGTTATCCTGGCGATCATTGGTGTGCTGACCTTTTGAAGAAAGTGACCTCACCCAGTCCGAAACTGGAAGTAAATTGTGCCACAGCGGCCACCATATTGAAAATCGATAAGATTTCATATCTCCGACGCGAGTGATTCGATATGGGTGAAATGTGGCATGCTGACGCAGAATGATATGACGTTTATGGCGATGAGGTCAAAAGTGCAACTGAAAATTATGACGGAATGAAAACGAAAACTTCCTCATTGGTCGTATTGGTGTGTAAGTCTGGGATGTTATTTCTATGTAAGAGCTTGCGTTTTCACTGGAGTTGCACAACTGCGTAATTTTCTAGATGGTACTGGCATACTGTATGCACAGCTGGCCAGACGATTTTATGGCTATAACGCAGAAGTGGCCGGCAGCGTTTGCCTAAAACTATAAATTAAATTTCGTATAAAAACTGCAAATATGAATGTAAATAACTGATGTTTTATAACAGTGTGTAAGACCCATAGTAAAGTGACACGTATAAAACATAAAAAAAAATTTCATCACCTCAAGGGCCGCGGATATAATAAGGACGGTGTATTATATCCAATGTTCTTGAGGTGATTAAATATTTTTGCTGTTTTATGTGTGTCACTTCACTGTGGGTCTAAGTTACATATTGTTATAAAACACAAGTTTTTTTTACATTTATTGATACATTGAACGATGGACATGAACCTTCCAAATTATCAACTTAACCATCTGCAATAGATTTAAAACTCTCTTGCTTGTGCTGTTGTTAAGACTCCTAAATTCTCATATATCACTACCATTCTCAAATCTCTTTCCACTGGCTTAAGGTCCACCAACACATTGAATATAAACTTCTTTTTCTTGCCTACAAAGTTATTACAACCAGGAAACAACCAGTAAACCTATCTTAACAGCTGATCTCTGTCACATTGCAGGGTGCTGCTACCTGGCGAATTCAGTGACATGTCATCCCGGAGCCACATGCCACACTACTGGGTGCTGTCACTTGACGAATTTAGTGACGTCATCCCAGAGCCATGTGCCATTTTGCAGGGTGATGCCACCTGGCGAATTCAATGTTATGATCCCTGAGCCATGTGTCAGATTGGAGGGTGCTGCCACCTGGCAAATGCAATGTCATGATCCCAGAGCCACGTGCCACATAGCAGGCTGACAGAATTTTTTGCCATATTTTATATTTTGTTTTGCTAATGCAGTTTGGGCTTCGGCGAGCGGCGGCTTTCGTATCGTCTTCAATACACTTGTTTTTATGCTAGCTCCATAAAGCTTCTCTGAATCGTTCACGACGTTCACGACCATGGCAATTTATAAATTTACTTACTTGCATAGTCAGTAGGAAACATTGGCACACAGAGACCAAATATTGGGTTAGATTTTGCGCCCACATGCACATCATGTGATACCACGCACGGCGTCGCACAACCCCAAATTGGCGTGATCAATTAGCGTACAGCCAAAAAATGCAATATATGATATTGCACATATCTCAAAACCTACAAAACCACTGAAGATGAAACTTTATGACAATGTTAGGACCATCAAAACGTATCCCCTGATGCAATACTATGACGTCGGTGCCACTGTCACCGAGATTTCTGTAACCGGACAGAATGGACCGACAAACAGCAAACTTCATACCCTGCCATGCTAATCAGGTAAAAACTCATGTCAAACTTAATATCCGACGAAATGCATACTAGCATTTGTCGGATAAAAAACCAAGAAATGATGCATATGTTATAGGAGGACAAAGGCAAACTACCTTAATGAAATCAAGTAACCGTTGCAAATATCTTTGGATTTTATCACAAACCTGCACAGATCATAGATAGATGAATTTGCCAAAACAGACAGAATGCATTAGTTCTTAACACTGGCTAACAAGAAGCCCAGCTAGTGCTGGGATAGCCAACCGTCCATAACATAGAATACCTATGCCTGAATTTATTTACGCTTCGCCGTTTTAATAATAACGAGAGTTCTGGAGGCAGGCCAATACGGTACGGCGCAACGGGGGTGATGCCCCCAGACTAGGATGATGAAACTTGGCGTCCAGGTAGCGAAGGAATGTCACTTTCCTGTCGTGAAGACAGAATGATGATATGTGGAATCGTTTTGAGACAGCACCGGAACGTTACAGACGACAGACGTCATCCTCATGCCATATAGCCAACCGTCTATATAGATAGACGGTTGGCTAAAAAACCAATATTGCCATGCCTATTATATGGGTTGGTCATGTAAGGATTTATGGGTAAACAATAGCACATAAATGTGAAGTTAGTAAGTAGGCTTAAAACTGAGCTACAACAACCAGTAGATCATCCCATGTATGCCATCACCTTCTCATTAAATATTAGCATTTTGAATGACAGATATGTTTTCTTCAATATTGGAATTTTTTTGGGTTTTTTCACCGCACAGTAGCCCAATCATTCTAGTTTTATGAATATCAGACATCTTCACGAAATTCCGACCGGGCCACTACCCTGCAGAGGTGCTAAATACAGGTAGGGTATAAAAACTGCGATTTTCGACCAGTAAGTTGCAAATGATACAAGATAGCACCATAGTTGCTATCTCCCGTGAGTGCTGTGCTTTTTCAGGCATGTCAAGGCCTACAATGACGCCAGACTTCTCTGTTATGAGCTCTTTTTCTTATGTATGCAGAAGGGATTCACTTCTCAACATGCTCTAACCAATTTTTCTGTCTTTGTCAGGTGGTGTTTATCAAGCTTCTGATTTCATTCACCATGTCCAAAACCTCCTGATTGGATCAGCATTCAGTCCAGCTGATTTTCAGTTTTTTATTAACCTTCACCAAATCCACATTTCAAACGATTCCAGTCATTGAATGTGCATCTTGCTCAACCTCCATGTTTCTGCTTCAAACAATACCTTACTCCATAGTACGCCATAGTTACTGTGGAATGCTAATAGTAATTCATATGCGCTTTATTGAATGGTGCCATTTCCAATGGCCTTGAGTGACCCCTAATCTAGATTTCAAGGTTACAGCATTACAGTAGATACGGTACCCTCACGTATTGTGTGCGCAGCTGAAGCGCGATCTGTTTCTGATAGCTAATTTACTTGTTAAGTGGCAGTCATTGAAGTCTCTTAAACTGTGCAGTAATTACTGCTTAGCTGGGTTAAGAGGATATTTTATCTATGCATGTATGTTGTTGTTAAGTTGATTATAACATTGGTGTCACTATTGAATGTGTTTACTTTCCTAACATTGTCATTGCTGAGTACTGACTTTTGTTGTTTTTGTTAGATTTTGCTGTTAGAATCAACTGATCGTATCGGTGGATGGGTGAGCACGTTACATCATGACGATGGAAGTTCATTTGAACGAGGCCCTCAAAGTATTCGAGGAGCTGGTGTTGCCAGTCAGAATACACTCCATTTGGTCAGCAGCTGTTGTTTGTAAATTTTATTTAAATATTAACACTGCACAGATTCTTTTTTTTCATTTCATTCGCTGTTTGTTGCTAGTTTTCTATCCTTGTTGCCTTATAATGGGTGCCAAACTGCAGTGACCATAAATCTTCTGCTGTAACAGGCTGTTGTTCCTTTGAAGAAGGGTAAGTAAGTAACAAAAGTAAGTAACAAAAACGATTAACGTGTCCGTAATGACATGTCATTTCTCGGGCACGACAGGAGAACGTTGAAGTTATGGAAATCAGCGCCTGAAGAGATGAGTCTTGAAGCGACTGCGAAAGATGGCCAGTGATGGTGCTGACGTGACGTGCTGCGGAAGACTGTTCCAGATACGAGGGGCGACGACCGGAAAAGCTCGGTCACCGACAGTTGACAGCCGCATACGGCGGACAATCAGTGACGATGCCGAGGCGGAACGCAGACGACATCGAGCTTCGGTGTCTGCTGGCTGGCAGAATTCGTCAGCGAGGTACGGCGGTGCTACACCTTGCCGACACTTGTAGACAAGGAGAGCCAGCTTGTAATCAATCCACTACGCCACCTTCAACCAATGTAGTTGACGGAGGAATGGGGTGATGTGCTCTTACCTCGACGAGGAAAACACTAGCCGAGCAGCAGAATTCATCATCGACTGAAGCTGCTTCAACAGGTACAGCGGAATGCCAACAAGAGTGGTATTTCCGTGATCCAGCCGCGTCAGAACGAGTGACGTTACCAACCAGTGACTGGAGAACGGATCTAGGAACGGACCGGCGGATGCTTTGCAGCTGACACAGAATGGCGAAGCAGGCAGAGACGGTCTTCGTAACGTGTGACCTCATTGAGACGTCGGAGTCGATGTATATACCGAGGTCACGAACGACAGAAGCTGGCGTAACTTCGTCAGTGCCAACTCGAAGTGGCAGCTGGTGAGAACGTCGACTGGTAGTAGGATCTCGGTCTTCGCGGTATTCAGCTGGAGCCTGTTGGAACGCATCCACCTGGCAACATCATCAACACAGTTGGTGATGGTGTTCTGGAGCTCCAGTGATGCAGACAGTCGGCAGAACCCGTAGATTTGTGTGTCGTCTGCATACAGATGTGGGCAAAGACCGTGTATCCGGATCAGCAGAATCAGGTCGGCAGTATACAGCAGGAACAAGATAGGGCCAAGAACGGACCCCTGTGGTAAGGCATCATGTGCAACATGAACCTCATCTACCATTGTCCACGTCATTGACAGAATCAGACTGGATGTAGATCTGCCTCAGTAGACTGCAGCCATGTCTGGTTAAATCTTCCTTGGGCTTGTTTCCTGTAAGGTGGTACTTAGCAGCCTGCACTCGTGTTGCAGCAATCCACGGTGAAAATCTTCAGTAAAAGAGCACTGCAGCACCCATCCAAAGAACTGTAATAGTTGTGGTGTTGAAACTGTTGCTTTAACTGTATGACCTTGCAGTGTATGTTTCATTATATAGTCTGGTAGCTGCAGCATCAATACTCTGATAGAAAACCCCACCCTCGAGAATGGCAGACAGGGACGTACTCTTCAGTCTTTCATCATGGTCGGGACCGAGGTGGTCCTCATTCACAAAGATCAGTAGGGCCCACACTTTTCCGTGAGCCATGGAATTTCGAGCTGAATCACGAAATTCGTCTTTTACCATGGAATTTCATAAATGACTTGTGGACTTGCCAGAAAAAGATCCCCAATTACGTTGTCATCTTCTGGTGTGAAGTGGAGGACAGATTGCCGAAACTGTCAATGTCAAGAAGACTTGCATCTCTCTGCCAGTTGCCTCTGTGGATGTTGAGCACTCTTTTTAGAAGTATGGGTCGGTCCTGGCTTTGCAGCATCAGAGTCTGTCATCTGACAGTTTGCGAGGATACAATCAGACAGGCTGAATGATTTCAAGTGACTCAACTAAAGCAACTGTAGTTGATTTGAAACATGTCACAATGACTCACATTTAACAAGTGTATCAGAGACGATACAAAAGCCGCCGCTCGTCAAAGCCCAAAATGCAATGTGGCATGTGGCTCTGGAATCATGACAGTGAATTCGCCAGCTTGCAGCACCCTGCAATGTGGCAGGTGGCTTTGGGATGACATGCCATGGAATTCGCCCAAACGTCTGCCATATTGGAATTCGATTTTGACCATATCACTAGGGACCAACCTAATTCACGATTTCACGGCTGTGACATTTTCCGTGAAATTGGCCTACTTCCGTGAAAAACGCCCATTTCCGTGAAATTCCGTGAAATCAATGATTTTACATGAATTTTAATGCTTTTACTTTCATTTATGAAGGTTTGCAGAGTTTTATCAACAGCTTTTGTGCGGATTTTGCTGTTTGCTACGCGTCACACTTCAGCACTAAGTAGTTGGAATTTATTCACTGTGTTACTTACTTACATCCAGTCTTCAGTCTTGACTTAGTACATTAATAACAATAATAAGTATTCGTTGTTCAGAAATTTCAAATGTGCTGTTCGACAGATTTCTTAGTTTGCGTTAACATAGCACCTCGAAATAATGGCTGTGGGGCCTGTAAATTATCCGTGAATTTCTCAAACTCCTTCCGTGAATTTTCCGTGAAATTTGGCACATTTTAAAAACTCTACCGTGAAATCGTGCATTTTTTCCCGTGAATTAGGTTGGTCCCTACATATCACCGCAGTCGACATGTCATTTTGCACCAGTCTGTGAAATTTTATCCAAATCGGACCACCCTCAGCAGAAATTAATGGCGGATCTAAGCCATCTTGGATTTTAGGGGTCCAATAATGGGTTCTTTGAAAAGCCCATGTACGACTTCCTATAGGTCGTCAATAGTGACCATAGCTCTAAATTGCTTAGTTTTTGAGCAAATAGCGTTTTCTTTGCAGCGCGATGCTAGCATCAAGCGTGGCTTTTGCGGTGTCAGTGTGTGTGTCTGTCTGTCACGTTCGTGAGTTGTGTCAAACGAATAAACATATCATCAAAATTTTTTAACCGTTGGGTAGCCATGCCATTTTAGTTTTTCCATGCCAAACGGCATAGCAATATTCCGACGGGGACCCCCCCCCCTTCTAACGGGGATGTCGAATACAATGGGGGTATGAAAAAATCACCATTTTTGACCAATTTCTCACTTTATCTTTAAAATAATGCAATATAGAACCATAGTTACTATGGAAGGCAAATAGGAAACTGCACCCAAGCTTTCGAATGGTGCCAGTTTGAATGATCTTGAGTGACCTCTAACCCAGATTTCAAGGTCACGATATTATTCAACGTCAAATAACTCAAAAAAGGTATAGTATAGAGCTATATTTACAATGGTGGACCAGCAGAAAGTCGTACATGGTCTATCGAATGGCGCCATTTTCAGTGACCTTTAACAACCCCTAACCCAGTTTTTATGGTCACGCTATACTATGATGCAGAATATCTCATAAACAGTTAAAGATACGACCATAGTTACTACGGAAGGCGAATAGGAAACCACACCCAAGCTTTCGAATGGCACCAACTTCAATGACCTTGAGTTATCTCTAACCCAGATTTCAGGGTCACGATATTATTCAACGTCAAATAACTCGAAAATGGTACAAGGTAGAGCTATATTTACAATGGCGGACCAATAGAAAGTCGCATATGGTCTATCGAACAGTGCCATTTTCTATGACCTTGAACAACCCTTGATCCATTTTTCAAGGTCACGCTATACTTTGACGCTGAATATCTGATAAACGGTTAACGATACAGCCATTGTTACTATGGAAGGTGAATAGGAAGCCGCACCCAACGTTTAAAATTTTACCAGTTTGAATGATCTTGAGTGATCTCTGACATCCAGGAAGCCGTTGTGGCTAGATTTGTCATAGTTTTTTCACCGTACGGTAGCCCAATCATTCTAGTTTTATCAGCATCAAACATCTTCATGAAATTTTGACGGTGTCAACCCATGTGGGGCTCTAAATACAGGTCGGGTATAAAAATTTTGTGATTTTTGACCAGTAGGTCGCTATGTCTCGCATACGATACGAGATTGCGCCATAGTTACTATGGAACTCTAATTGGAATTCGTATGTGATCTGTCAAATGGTGCCATTTCCAATGACGTTGAACGAGCCATAACCGTGTTTTTAAGGTTACACCTTTCTTTTACGCTAAATATCTCACAAACGGCCACAGATACGGTCATAGTTACTATAGAAGGCGAATGGGAAACCGCACCCAAGCTTTTGAATGGCACCAGTATCAATGACCTTTGTCATGTTGTGGTTACCTAATTATTGCCAAGGAAATTAATGAATTCTTTTAGAGTAAAATTTAATAACATATATTACAAAAACACGAAAATAACAAATGAAACATTAAACAGTTTATAGTAAACAATAATAACTGACGCGCCTTAACTAACGTCCACGTCCACAACACACCCGGCCCAGCGCAACGTCGTTGTCCTCGTCCACTGAGTCCAGATCTCTTGCACGCGTGCTTCTTCAGTCCACTCCACGTGCGTCTCACTTGATGTGTGTCCTGCTCGACGTGCGTCCTGCTCAACTTGTGTGTCCTGCTGATGTGTCCTATCTACGTGACAGCACCGTCGTTTTTATACTGTTCGACACAGGACCTACGTGACCACAGACGCGTAGGCACACGGCGTGACGTGACGTGCTGATCAGGGGCTCGATTTTCGACAAATCTTAGGAAGAACTTAGGAAGATCTTAGGAAGTTGTTAAGACTTATGAAAATCTTAGGAAAAACTTACGACAATGCTGATTTTCGAAAAATCTTAAGAAATTCTTAAGAAAAAGTTAAGAAAAACTTAGGAAAAACTTACGACCACTACAGAGCTGTCTTAGGA
>Ga0209149_1002244_pt1 | contig 10666 bp, 3 predicted proteins | sample WorMetTyACAVOLI2_FD_187423 | JGI IMG/M metagenome (GOLD analysis project Ga0209149, IMG submission 187423) | Marine gutless worms symbiont microbial communities from Max Planck institute for Marine Microbiology, Germany - Olavius algarvensis... ...
CTTGACGAATTGTGTGCGCAGCTTACGCGCGATCTGTTTGCGATAGGTAAGTTCTTGTTGGTTATTTTTAGGCTTATAGGCCTACTTTAAACCAAGCTTAACTGTTGGACGAAGGGGGAATTTTTTTAATGTTGCTATCGGTTAATTGTTGTGGACTTTAGTTGCAGTTTGCAGAAAAATTGTCTGCAGTGTACAGAAATGAGCATGATTTTAATTTTTTTAACTGTTATTGAGTTGGCACTTTTTTGTACTTATTAGGAGTTTGACTTGCTATCTTTCTTGTTGAAGAACTACTAGCAATGATAATAGCTATTGTCCTTCAATGTGTAAATTAAGAAGTTAATATTACACTTAATGTGTCAACTATTGTAAAATTACAGAATTGGAATTGTTGTGGTTTTGAATAAGAACTAAGTCATCACCTGTGCAATATCGTGTTTACTGATATGTTTGCAGATGGATCGATCGACTGTGAAGTATATGACTCTTGGTACTGATCTCCTGAAGCGCTATCTGTACCAGTACATGACGGTGGAAATTCCCAGCCAGCCCATTCACAACAGACTCATTATCGCTGCTGAATTCATACCTATGTGGGAAAAGGTAACGCCAAGTGCGCGACGAATTTCATTCATTCGACGATGAAACAGCAGGTCTGTAATTATGTAGTTGTCAAGCCTTCAAGAGCTGATCAGGCCTACTGCAAAACCGCAAGACCAGTAAGATTTGCTAACCGTTTATCAGGCGTATTGCAGTACAAAAATAGCAAGTGATGCCGGGCACAACAACCTCGCCCTGTGGGCTTTGTTGATATTCGCTATATGGCGCGTCTCCAGTCGCTATCCTTCGCTTATTTTTTGCCCACTCAGTGATCTTGGTCTATTACTGATAAGAGACGAACGAACGGACAGGCCGATAACATAGTGCTCCAGCTGCCAGTCTGGCCTTGGCGGAGGCATAACAAGAACTTAGCTATCGCAAACAGATCGTGCGTCAGCTGCGCACACAATACGTCGACGGCATCCATAGGCCTAAATATTACACCGTGATCTTGAAATCTAGGTTAAGGGTCACTCAAGGTCACTGGAAACGGAACCATTGGACAGATCATACACGACATACTCTTTTTGAGTTACTTGACGTTAAATATTATCGTGACCTTGAAATGTGGGTTAAAAGTCACTCAATGTCATTGAAAGTGGTACCATTTGAAAGCTTGGGTACGGTTTCCTATTCGCTTTCCATAGTAACTATGGCCGTATCTGCAGCCATTTTGGAGATATTCAGCGTCAAAGAATGGCCTGACCTTGAAATTTGGGTTTGGGGTCCTTTAAGGTCATTGAGAATGACGCGGTTCGATAGACAATGTATGACTTTCTATTAGTCCGCCATTGTCGCTATAGCTCTATATTGTACCATTTTCGAGTTATTTGACGTTGAATAATAGGGTGACCTTGAAATTTGGCTTAGAGGTCACTCAAGGTCATCGAAACTGGTGCCATTCAAAAGCTTGGGTGCAGTTTTCTATTCGCCTTCTATATATAGTAATTATGGCGATATCTTGTATAGTTTGCGAGATATAGTGACTTATTGGTAGAAAATCGCGAAATTTTTATACCCCACCTGTATTTAGCGCCCCCGCAGTGGGTGACCCCGTCGTAATTTCGTGAAGATGTTTGATGCTGGTAAAACTAGAATGATTGGGCTACCGTATGGTGAAAAAACTGTGACGAAATGTTAAGCCGTTTTCATCTGATACCGGAACGTTACGGACAGACGGACAGACAGAATTGCTATATCAATATCGCGCGTCAGTGTGCTGACGCGCGATAAAAATGAACTAAAAATAAACGGAATAGTTTATACTGTTATATACCTTACCTTAGATGTTAATGCTCCCTGTGACGAGCACATTGGGCTATCTAATTCATCCACTATCTTCTGTCTGCAGTCGATGACAGTGCTTCCTCCCATGAGATTCCTCCCTTTTTAGTGTCTTTGCGGATCACATGTAGCTAGGTGACACGTGTGGCCGACCTCGTTATCTTCTTTTATACGGTTATATAGTAATTAGAAAATGTCTTGGCCTTGCCATTGGTCTTGTTATTGACAGATGGTACTGTTCTGGTGCATGAAACGCGTAGATGATGGCGGTGCTGAAGAGTCCTCGTGAGACCGACATAGTCGTGGATGCTCCGTTCTACTGGAATGTGTTGCTACCGGCACACGAAAGGCTGACGGTCCACGACCAGCCAGCCGAGACCTGGCTCTACACCGCCAACTTCGTCAACTACGCCTCTCCACCAAACTTCTACTTGGACGGTTTGACCGCTGAATTTCGTGCTTCGAAGTTTTAACCCCAATGCGAACAATGCGAAATATGGTAGATTTTTTCTTAAAATTGACTGATTTATTCAAATATATATGCGAGTGACGCGATACACATCGTGGGCCATAAAAGTGCGACTTGTGTTTTCACGTACTAACTTTTTCTAACTTTGGCAAATGTAAACCGATTTTAGTAATTCTTACACTGTTACATCCGGGGCGTCTTAAAGATGGAGCAGTAGTCTCACTTTTGAGCTATCTTGCAGACAGACGCAAAAATGACAGTCGTACTTGGGTAATATGAACAGAAGAAATGGCCATATAGTGAACTTTTACGACAGTGCCTATCATACTTCTAAGATAGCTAAAATCTACATTTTTGGTAAACTTTGGTAAAAATGCTTGCTAAAAAAGATCTTGCGTTCATATCTGACTCAGGCTGTTCGTATATAAGACTCTGTCCCCCTAGCTAGTGAGAAGTCCACCCAAAGAAATCAGCTGCCAGTACAGCAAGCCTCGCACTGGCACGACAGGGGTTTACGCCATGGCACGCAATTTAGCGTGCTAGTGAGGGTGACTCGTGACACTGTGCGTGGGAATGCGTGGCGATGCGGGTCAGGTGAAGTTATAGTGCGTGCCATGTCGTGGCGAAAATGTGAAGTGTTCAAAAATTTATTTCTAAGGTGTCACGACTTGTCACGACGAAGTTTTTAATTGCACATGCATGACATCGGGTGTCATGCATTTCGTGAACAGTAGGGATGTGCGGAATAGATTTTTTTATTTCGGTTCGCTTTCGCTTCGGTTTTTTGAAAAAAAACGTATTCAGTTTGGAATGAGTTCGATTCGGTTCCGTTCAAAAAAACACGGTTCGGTTCGGATATTAAAGTAATTTACTACTCACGTAATAGCCGATTAGTTAAATTACAACAGCAAACAAACATTACAGCGACAGTGTATGACGTGACTTTGACGTCACTGATGTCACTCACAACAACGACAAGTAAATAATGTAATTGCATTCTTGTTTCGGTCGTGTTTTAAAACGTTCTTTATCTGCACAAATAAGTTACTTTTATTTACTTTTTATTTGAATGGCGGATTGCATGCAGTTTTTATCAGAAAACCGTCTGAACGAATGTCAAATTTTTTGACTGTTTGGTTTTTAAAAAACGAATCAAAACAGAAATTTGGTTTTCCGCACATCCCTTGTGAACAGTTCGTAACTTATGCGTGACAGATGGCAGAACATGGCGTAAACTATGCGTCACCTTGCAGTCTTGGCAGACTTACTTCGTGTCACTAAAATGGCACAGCTTGGCACGCCATACTGCGGGGGCATTGCGGGTACAAAATTTGTGCCAGTGGGGCTATAGCTTGCTTAAGTCGATAAATCAAAACAGTGTCCTGTAGCAGTAAACTAAGTTAGTCTTGTGTTGGAGTCAGGATGTCGTGTAGTGTACACGGTTTCGTAGTCGTATGTTGCTTTTGCGCGTCAGAGTCGTCTCGTGGATGTTTCGTCAACCGACACGGCGTCACGACGTTCGACGGTCTGACGGTGCCGTTCACGTCAACTCATTTCGACATGTCGATCAACGGCTGCGAAACGTTCACGACCGGCGACTGCAGCAGTGCCGGGCTGTTCGCAGTGCTGGCCGCCGGCGGCGGTCCGTCTTCGTGGAAGGTGCGATTCCTGTTGCCTGGTCACGAGATCGAATACATATGGCGGCGCGGAGCAATGGTCATCACAGTGAATGGCGAGGAGAAGAATCTTGAATCAAGTCAACCTATCATCATTCGTGAAGAACCGGGAGATCTTAGGTACAGGCTCTGCAGTCTGACGTTTAATTGTGTGCTGTGAATTAGCTCAGTGGCGGCGCCAGAACGTCAAGACAGCCAGGTCATTTCCAGATCAGTATGATCGTAAGGCAGGTCATTAGCTGCGAACTTTGCGAAGGCCCGAAGGTGAAAATTTCAGTCAGCCAGGGCGCAAGCCAGGGCGTCAGCCAGGGCAGAAGCTTTTTAGCCAGGGCATTTGACCTGGCACGCCCTGGTGTAGCGCCGCCACTGAATTAGCTTAGCCTAGATTGTTACGAATTGGTGCAAATAAAGGAAGGTAAAGAATCATAGAGGGCGGATATGGTGTACATATAAACATGACAGAGATGGAGAGGGATATATGAGAAATAAAAACACGCTAGGCAGTACGTGTGGGCCTACTGTTCCGTGTAAAAAATGTAAAATTATCTTCAACCGTTGATGCGTTATTGGCAAATCATAGCAGGGGATACGTTTTGGCGCGCTCTGCAGGTGCTATTGTGACTTTTCTTTTCAAGCACTTGAAGCATGTAGCGCATTAGATATTCTTTAATGGCAGACTCAAGCAGTTTATATTATACACTCTACATTGTCTGGAATTAAGCAGGGCAGCTATTTTGTAGGCCTACACAGCTTTAACAATTTCGAGCATATCGTTGTGATTTTTGGCAAGCAACAGTATGAAAATGATAGGCCTATAAAACAAAAACAAATACCTAACTAATGCTATACTACTCTACTTTGCAACATCAATATTGACCAAGTACAAGAAAATGACCGTGGCATTTAAATTCGTCGGATTTAAATCCAATAGATTACAGCTTGTGGGAATTACTGAAATATTGCAGGTGTACCAAACCTGCGTCGTTAATCTGGATAGCATGAAACATCCATTAAGAAGACAATTTGGCAGAGGCGTCGTCGTCTCTCAGCGTGCGTCAAGGCCGGTGGTGGACATTTTTAACACTGTTAAGCCTCCTGACTTTCGAGATTATGTCAATAATGACATTTTGCTGTTATTTACGATACGAATGGTTACATTCTTAGACGGTTTTGATGTTGCGGAATAAGAATTTAGATTTTTATTTTCCAGTGTAAAGCAGCAGCACTATAGTTAAGGTGAATGTTCTTTGTATTACGTTTTGCAGCATTTTCGCGATCTTGAGTACCAAAATATCAGAAGGATAATTATGTTCGAATTTGTACAAAAATAAGCTGGCCTCTTGTTTCCGGACACACACGCTATTGTTATATGTTGGTAGTTCTACTTCTCGGACGCTGTATAAGATTGAGAAGATCGAAGACGAGTCCATCAAACTGGAGTGCTACAAGCTCGGAGTTACTGTAACTACTGACTGCGTAAAGAACAGCATACACATCAGAGTGAGTGTGAACTTTTAGTCTATAGTAGTAGGCCTAGGCCTAGCCTATAATTAATAGAGTCACAGTGTTAATACAGTTGTAAGTAACGTCGGTTGCTATGTAACTATACGCCACGAGTGTAATGGTATCGAGTGGTCATGTATCATATTCATAATACACTTACACGGTTTAATGAGAAGCGTAGCGTACGGCACGCAGCATCATGCAGAATGAATCTCGTCGCAGAAGTGTCTGTCGCTAGCAGCTATATGCTATTGTAGGCGTGGCCTATGCATGGCCTATTAGCAGCGTAGGCTTATACTGTCACATCTCCCTCCTTTTAGTTAATTTGTATGCATGCAAAGTAAAATATAATGTTCATATCCAAAAAAAATTAGGAGGAATCGTGACGTCGCAAAAGACTCGTCCAATGAGCAGTTAGTACGCTAGCACATATAGCAGAATACGGCGAAGTCTTTTCTGTGTGTGTGTGTGTCTTAGTGAAAATGTAGTGAGTGAGGTGGATAACAATCGAATTGTGAAACGACTGCGCATGCAAACAGTCGACACAGTACTACAGAAAGTTCTACAAAACTAGGCTATAATCAGTGCTAGTAAGTGCTTGTCTCAGACAGTGCGGGTCGGACGGTATGACTCAGGCAAGTCTGTCAGACGGCTGCTAGTCGCTGAATCGCGCCGGTCTTCTAACTGTACGGCCTGACCGAGTTTTTATCGGTGACTGACTTTTCGGCGCGGCGATGGCTGTGTCAGCCTGCAAACTCGCCTGGTTCGTCGATGATGGCAACTCATGATTCACGACGGCGGGTGGAGGCGACGGCGCGACCGGTGGCGGCGGCGGCGGCGTTCGCTCCGTAAGTGTCGCATTGCCACTGTCGTCGGGCGGCATCAAAGGTGGTTCTGATGAGAACCGTACATGGCGTGATGTACGTCTTCGCATCGTCCCGTCCTCCATACGAAGTTGGTAGGAGCGCGAAGGCAAAATTCTCGCGACCTCGGCCTTCCTCCAATCTCCCTCGTCGTATCGCATACGGACGGTCTGGCCGACGGGCAAAACTGCACGAGGTTTCGCGTTTCGGTTGTAGTAGACAGCCTGACGGCATTTCGCGTTAGTCAACGCGGCCTTTGTGGCTGACGCCGACGGTGTTGCCAACAGTGAGTTTGCTGTTGGTAAAGTTGTTCGCGTCCGACGGCCCATGAGCAGTTGTACCGGTGACTGCCCCAGGTCCGCTGATGGACAGTTCCGCCAATCTAGCAGTGCTAAAAATGGGTCAGACCCAGATTCACAGGCCTTTGTCATCAGTCTTTTAACTGTCTTGACCGCATTTTCCACTTTCCCATTGGATTGTGGGTTTCTCGGACTGCTAGTGCGATGCTCAAACTCATATTTGGCCGCAAAAGCTTGAAATTCATGGCACAAAAAAGGACTGTTGTCTGAAAATACGGTATTTGGTATACCCATTCTTGCAAAATGTTGTTTGAGACAGTATATGATGTCCGTGACCTTCTTAGATGGCAATCTGTCAATTTCAAAATAGTTGGTCAGGTAGTCGACTAAAATGCAATAGTCTTGACCTCTGAAATTAAACAAATCTACTCCTACTTTTTCCCATGGCCTGGAAGGCGGTTCATGTGACAAAAGTGGTTCTTTCTGGATTTCTGCCTGTAGGCGCACACAAATAGCACAGGCTGAAATCAGCTTCTTCACTGCAGCTGTTATGCCAGGGAAAAAAACAGTTTCGCGTGCTCTGCGTAGGCAGCTGTTTATGCCAATGTGACTCGCATGTAAACGTTGCAGGATCTGCTCTCTGTATCCCACAGGGATCACTACTCTGTGACCCTTAAAAACGAAGTCACCGCTTACTGCGAGTTCGTCTCTGTACGTAAAGTATGGCTGTAAATCTGGCTCCAATTCAGTTTGTGTAGGCGGCCAGCCAGACATGATTTGCTGCTTGAGTCGCTGGTAGATCGGGTCATCCGCTGCGGCTGCCCGTATCGCGTTGATAGTCGGCTGCGACGCTATGAGTTGCAGGTCGCTGTGTTGTTCCTCTCCCAGCGCTGCTAACTCACGGCAGTCTCGGCTCAGATTAGCTGTTGGCTCTGGCGCTCGCGACAGCGTGTCTGCGAGTGTCAGGTTACTACCCGGCACATACTCAAGGTCAAACGAGTATCTCTGCAGGCGCAATAGCATCCTCTGCAGTCTCTTTGGCGCCGATGCCAGGGCTTTCTTGTTGATTGCGAGCAATGGTTTGTGGTCTGTCTGTACAACTACATCCCGTCGCGCATAAACATACGTATGAAATCGCTCAAGCGCAAATACTAAACTGAGCAATTCACGTTCTATTTGTGCATATCTTTGCTCGGTCTCTGTCAATGCCCGCGATGCATACTCAATCACACGCCCGTTTTGCATACATGCTGCACCTAAAGCATACGTGGATGCATCCCCTTGGATTACTACCGTCTGCGTTGGCGAGTAATAGCCAAGAACGGGTGGCGTTGTCAGGAGCTCTTTAAGTTTTGCTAGAGCTTCCGAGTGCCTCGCATCCCAGAGAAATTCATTGTCGCGCGCCAGCAGCTGTCTAAGTGGTGCTGTTATCTCACTGAAATTCGGACAGAAACGCGCTACAAATGTAGCGAGGCCTAGCAGTCGCTGCAGTGCTGCTCTGTTCTCAGGCCTAGGCATGTTCATTATAGCGTCTGTCTTACGAGTGTCCACTGCCAGACCTTGTGGCGTCAGGCGAAAACCCATAAAGCTAACAGACTCAGATCTATGCATGTCAAACTTCTGTTTGTTCAACTTTATGCCCTTCTGTCTGCATCGTTCAAGCAATGCAAGCATATTCGCGTCGTGGTCACGCATTGCGGAAGTGACGTCATCACCGGCACCGGTGACGAGAATGTCGTCTGCAATGCAATGAACGCCTTTCAGTCCCGACAGCGCTGCTTGAATTCTAGAGGCAAAAATTTCAGGACTTACACTTAACCCCATTGGCAGACGAAGCCATCGATATCTGCCAAACGGAGTTTCAAACGTCGTTAGCATACTTGACTCTCTGTCTAATTTGAGCATCCAAAATGCTTGACGCATATCTACTGTGCTCATGACCTTCACATTGTTCAAATTTGGCAAAACGTCATCTATTGTTTGCATATAGTACGTGCTTCTTTGCAATGCGGTGTTCAAAAACTTGGGGTCCATTACAATGCGCACGCCTTGCCCCTCAGGTTTTTGTACAACTAACAGGGCGCTTACCCAGCTTGATGGTTCTGTAACTGGGGCTATTACACCGTTAGTGACAAGTTTGGCAAGCTCTGTTTGCACCTGGTCACGCAGCGCGACCGGTAATCGCCGTAGCGGCATTTGGACTGGGGGCACGTTAGAGTCTACTGCTAGACTGACTTCCCCGTCCATACAGCCCAAGGAACCATCAAACAAATCCTGGTACCTCGTGAACACGTCGGCTGTAGTTAGCCCTCCTGGCGGCGTTGCCTCGTGCGTCTCGCAGATGTTCTCCTCCACGATGCGCAGCAGATTTAGGCGGCGACATGCTTCCATGCCCAGGATGGGTTGTTCACGTTCCGTCACGTAGAAATCGCACTCAAATCGATCGCCAGTGCGCGGATGTTTGACCGTGACGGTTGTCATTCCGTCGGTTGGCAGTTCTGTGGCGTTGAACATTCTCAGCGTCGCTCGAGCGGGACGTAGCTGAGCTTGCCCGTGGCCGACCTTGTTGGCTATCGACCGCGGTAGAATGTTGACGGTACTACCACAGTCCAGCAGGAAACGCACCTTGACGTCGTTGACGAGGACGTTCGAATAGACGCGCTTCGTGCCTTCATGTAGAGCTAACAGTGACTCTACAGCGTGGTCGTCGATTTCGCGCACGTGCTGTTGACGTGGCGTCGTCGTCGCTGAGCTGGAACGACAAACGGCGGCGAAGTGGTGCAACTTCCGGCATTTTGTACAGGTCTGTCCGTAGGCTGGACAGGCTTGTTTATTGGCGTCGTGGTGGCGACCGCAGTAGCGACACGATCGCTGGTCGACGCTGTAGTCGCGATCGCGGCGGGTCGCGCTAGTGCCACGACGGCGTTGTTCACCAGCTGGTCGTGCTCCACGACCACGTCCCCGACGCTGCGACGTCGGCTTCGTGTGTTGGAGTGGTTGCACTGCCTCCGGTGTCGCCATCTCCTTCAGCTGTCGGCCGGCGGCCTCACTCGCCTTGCACAGGTCGATCGCTTGGTCGAGTGTCAGTTCACGTACCTGGAGCAACTTTCGGCGAGTGGCGTCATCTTTGATGCCGACGACGATTCTGTCTCGCAGCATCGAATTCTCGACGGCTGCGAAATTACAGCTTTTGGCCATTCTTCTTATCTCTCCCAGATATACGTCGAAACGCTCACCGACATTCTGGGTACGCTGGTTGAAGCGGTAGCGCTCGTACGTCGTGTTGACGGCGCCGACGCAGAACGCCTCGAAACCGGCAATGATGCTTTCGATCTTTTTCCGGTCTTCTTCGGAATCGAAATGCATGGCGCGGTATACGTCATATGCCTCCGTACCAATGCAGGTTAAGAATACTGCGGCCTGTTTTTCCGTTGTGGCGTCGGTCAGGTCTACTGCCACGACATAGTTCTGCCACTGGTCACGGAAACGACGCCAATTGTCGGCGACATCGCTGCCCGTAATTTTCAGCGGCTCCGGCGGCCGATAATGCGCCGGTGTCGTCGCCATTAAACGACAGGTGTAGCTCACTGCGGAGCTCCACTTCTGACACCATGTAATGGTATCGAGTGGTCATGTATCATATTCATAATACACTTACACGGTTTAATGAGAAGCGTAGCGTACGGCACGCAGCATCATGCAGAATGATCCTCGTCGCAGAAGTGTCTGTCGCTAGCTACAATAGCATATAGCTGCTAGCCGCTAGCAGCTATATGCTATTGTAGGCGTGGCCTATGCATGGCCTATTAGCAGCGTAGGCTTATACTGTCACAGGAAGGGCGTACTGTGAGAAAAATGTACATTATATACGGTACCTTTAACGGTAGTTTTATTAAGTTTTCGGCAATCTTGTAAACAAGAACCACGCCCACTTCATAGAATGTTTAACCACAGATATTATTACATTTAATC
>Ga0209149_1002245_pt1 | contig 10666 bp, 5 predicted proteins | sample WorMetTyACAVOLI2_FD_187423 | JGI IMG/M metagenome (GOLD analysis project Ga0209149, IMG submission 187423) | Marine gutless worms symbiont microbial communities from Max Planck institute for Marine Microbiology, Germany - Olavius algarvensis... ...
TAAATGGTAATGCAATAGGTCATGATTTTCTGGTATTTTTAATACTGAAAAGTACTGAAAAAGTCCTGAAATTTGCTTCTATCATTTGAGTAGGAACCCTGACTAAATAAAAAAATTTTAAAAAAATAATAAAAAATTGGTAATTTAATTATTCATGAAAATATAAACTTTCTTGTACAAAAGAAATTATAGAGTTGTATAGTTACTCTTTCCAGGTCATAATAGTCACTTGTATACCAGTCATTATAATATTATGTGGTCACTTAAACCAGTTATGTGGTGGTATTTTTAAAATTCTATCGGTTACCTGCTGGGATGACATTGCTGACTTAATTTCATGCGTCTATAATGCAGTGTTATGTTGCTGCTGTTCAGTGTTGAACATTGCAGTAGTACGGTGGTCTAGCAGAAGTTTTTGATTGAAGGAAGTTGTCTGACACGATAGTGCTTTTAAATTACCGTTTTTTAATGCAAAATGAACAGCTGCTGTGGTAATGCTGTACATGTGGGTGGGCAGCTTGTGGTTTTTATATTAAATCAAGACTGCATGAACCATAACTAATACGAGATCAGCAGAATGTACCCAGAAAGTTTTATAACGGTATATTTATAACCAGCAGCATTACTGTCCTAAACTTATGTTAGATGCTGTATATTATAGCTGTTGTGCCGTGTATTAGATAATTGTAGCATAGCTGGCACACACACACAGTCTGTGCAGTTTGATTTTGTTTATGTCAAAAGAGGCCGTTAGTTCAGCAGGAACGACTGACGGCATTCAGAGTGAGCGCCGCATATCATTTCATGTGGCTGAACGCCGGTCGTCACGTCGCTTGCGCAAGCCGTCAGGCACGCGCAGCAGATCTGGTTCTAGTGGTACAGACCAGCCAAAGGTAAACACCGGGGCATCCGCTCATTGTTTGCTCTCTCATCTGCTGTAGGTTCTGTAGATCGACGCAATTCGTTGAATGATTCCGTTATTGTATGTGTTTATGTGTCTCTAGAGCCAGATTCGTTTGCCAATGTCGGTGACATGATAGTTAGCACGAGACGCAAGTCTGTGAGTTAAACACTGATTCTGTGGAACACTTTTACCCGCCCACCCACCCACCCACATCCCATTCTTGTTGCACCACTGTTGTAACTGTTTATATGTACCACTAACTCGGTTGTTTTCTTTACTCGCTGCTTCCTGTTGAAAATAACATGTCTTTGCTCGGTTGCCATACTCAGCTATGAAATTTATCAGCAAAATTATTGGTTGTTAAGATGCGGAAAAGTTAGAAATTATGCAGTTGCGAAACAGTACTGTAATAAAATCCATGGCATTCAGTGATTTCGCCATATTTTAACATATAGGACTTTGATTTTTTTAAACTTTGGTGTGATAATGTTCATGACATAATGACAATTTTAGTTGAAAATACATTTGGACCGTTTGATGCATCAGACAGAAGTTGTCAGAATCAGAGCACTTTGTTGAAGTTTATTTCAAGACGAGTTTTTTAAATGTCGTAGTTAACAAGTCTTCGTCATCCTGAGCCCTGCTTAACCTGTGTTAATTGCTAGGTCATTGTGACAAGTTTCCTTCTATTGGTTGTTGTCACTTTTCACGGGTCCATTTTGTTCCATGTTGCCACTTGTTCAGTAGTTGGTGATTGAGAAATAATAACTTGTATTGTGCTGCACAATCGTTTTTTTTTTGCAAATTTTTAGTTAGTAAGCCGTGAGCAGCTTGTAATGAATATAGTTGCATTCTTCTAACTGATGGTACGTCTGTATTACTCTGCGTGTGTTTTAGCATTGTAGAATGTGTCTGTTGTTACTTTTATCTACGTGAGATACGCATGTCTCCTTGTGGACATTGGTGTTTGTTCACTGTTTCATCACTGTTGCCAGTTTTTGTCCGTTGTTGGCAGTCTTTTTGTCCGTTAACATCATAAACATATAGTATAAAGAAACCGTCTTCAATGGACTGTTAATAATATTTATATTCTGTAGCAGAATAATGGATACAGCCTTGGATCAGTGGTCAAGTCTAATGGACTATCACTAGGTCCTCTGGTGCTTTGCCACTCAGCAGCAGATTACTGTGCCCAAGGCTGGTCATGCTCAGCTCACACAAGTCAGGTCGATGTGCAGTTGAACTCTACCATGCGTCTCATCTCTGGCACCCTCCAGTCTACACCTCTCCCATGGCTTCCAGTGCTCTCCAACATTGAACCACCAGCCTTACGAAAGAAGGCTGCCACTGACAAGCTGGTGGAGAAAATCGTCAAACATGACAGTTGGCCAATCCAGCCTGATATCCTTCACCCACCATTGCTACGACTGACATCCAGGAAGCCGCTGTGACTGACTTGCAACCAGGCTCAGGTGGTCAACTTTCTCCTAATGTGCGACCCCACAATCAGGCAACGAGGTTTTGACCTTCCTTGGCAACAGTGTTCTCTACTGAACTGTTTTGCACGGAACATGCACACTGCGGTGCCTGCAAGGAAATGGCGACTTACAGACACTGATCTGTGTCCTTGTGGCGAGACCCAGACGATGTCTCACATTGTTGAATCCTGTCCCCTGACAAAACTGAATGGTGGTTTATCTCGGCTACACTCTGCGGATGAAGACGATGTTTCGTGGCTGACCAGTTATGGGTCATGACACGCATACGAGAAGAGGAAGAACCAGGTGGATTCAGGATCGATTCCCGCTGTCTTCTCATGAGTTGTTGGTCTGGCCAAAATTGTTCCCACGCTGTAGATAAAATCGTATGATAAACATGGGCATCGGCATGTTCAAGCACTCGGAGGGGACTGCACAGTGTTGAAAAGCATGATAAGTCTCGTTGCTTCAGAACTAAAGTCTGGCAAACCTCCAAAAGTATGCACTGGGTGTTACAGTTAGCTGCAGATCGCTTGTAGTGAGATTGTTGAAGTAGAATGATTAATGGTGTGAAATGTTACTGAACCAGTTGAGTGTACTGTGATACAGTATTAGATTTGTGTTGTTGTATTATCTATTTTAGGCTGCTTTCATAATAGTTTATCTATCATGTTTTTAATTGAATTAAATTCATAGCAGCAATCTTTACTCCGAGCTGACACAACTTACGTATAGTATCTTCAAATGTAACATTTGCAACTTTCTATCTGAAATATTCTTAATAATTTTTATTTTTATTGTTACTGTATTGTCATTAATATTATTACCTTTATTAGTAGTAGTGGTGGTTATGGTGCTGGTAGAAATAGGAGTAGTAGTGGTTAGTAGTACTTCTTACTTCTTCTTCTTGAGTGCTGTGCCTATTCAGGCAGGTCCAGGCCTCCAATGATGCCAGTCTTCTCTATCATAAGCTCTTTTCTTTATATGTTCATATTGCACGTCGTTGCTCTACATCCAGTCTATCATTGTAGTACTCTGCCTCCCACGAGTTCTTGACCCTTCCATTCTGCCTTCTACCACTGTACGCAGAAGGGATTCACTTCTCAACACATAACTTCACCAGTTTTTCTGTGTTTGTCAGATGGTGTTCATCATGCTTCTGTTTTCATCAGTGTTCACAAACCCGGGTAGATACTTATATTTTGGGTAAACCCACCTAAAAAACCCACCCCAAATTTAATCCAGTTTCGTATTTGGTGACTTAATTGTGTGAACTAATAACAAATAAGCAGTAATGTTTTAATTCAGCTTCAATTTTTTTTCTTTAAATTTTAATTGCATCACTTGATAAAAAAGACATTGTCCTTTAGAGAAATTGTAATAAAAGTGCAGTTAATTATTTTTCCTTACACATTCATTTGATGTGAATAGCATCTAGCACTGCTCATTGAAATTTAAAAAACCCGCAAAAAAACCAATAAAACCTAAAAACTCCACCGGGTTGGGTGTAAAAAAACGGTTTTTTTGAACCCTGGTTTTCATCCACCATGTCCATAACCTCTTGATTGGATTGGTGTTCAGTCTAACTGATTTTCATCAACCTTCTCCAATTCCACATTTCAAACAGTTCCAGTCATTGGATGTCCACCTTCCTCAACATCCATGTTTCTCAGGCACACAATACTGTGTTCCAAATCAGAGTCTTTACTATTCTTTTCTTTAACTCTAACTTTATCTTTCCTCTCAGTAATTCTCCTCGTTTACTGAATGCTTTTTTTGAATGGCATTTGCAGGCTTCTGTGATCACACTTCCTAAATATACAAACTGTTACACTTGTTCCATTCTGACCATTTAGTAGTACTAACAGTAGTACAGACATTGTTATATAGTTACAAACGTAGTCACAAAGATAGATAATGATAATGTCAATTTATAGATCGCAAAATGCGGTGGATAGATAGATAAGATACAGACACAAGCCACTGAATACTGTACCTTGTCATCACGGCAACGTAACCACAGAGTTGCAGCAGAGGTAAAACAGTGCATGGCAAATATTCTATATGTCAGTCCAATAGGCCGTTTGATTACTAGTCACAGTGTTGAATACCACCAGTATGCTGATGATATACAGATTTTCACCAGGATGACGGTACCATTTGCCACTGCCTTTGACAGCTTACAGGGCTGTGTTGATTCATTGCAATACTGGTTTTGGGACAATGGACTGCTGCTTAATCCCAACAAGTCTGCTGTTGCATACTTTGGCACGTTTGCAGTGTACTACATGGCCGTCTGCAATAACGTTGACTGGAAGCAGTATTCGGATTTCAGATAGTCTTCAAATTTTGGGCATTACTCTGGATAGTACATTATCTCTGGCTCCACATATTAATAACATTGTTAAGAACTGTAATTATCATCTGCAAGCAGTTCGACATATTCGTCTATCCATTGCCAAGGAAGTTGCGAATACTATGGCCTGTGCTATTATTGGTTCACGACTCGATTACTGTAACTCCATGTTCTACAAAATGTCTGACAAAAACTTCAACAAACTGCAGCGAATTCAGAATCGTGCAGCACGAATTGTCTGTGGAGTCGGTCGACGGCAACAAAATGCTCGGCAGCTATGTCACAACCTGCACTGGCTACCTGTTTACTCTAGGACGGATTTTAAACTGGCAACTTTGTGTTTTAAATCACACGTCATGCGACAACCGGATTATCTGGCTGTAACCTTGGACCGATATGAACCTTCACGTTCTCTGCGATCATCGTTCTGTACCATTTTGTAACACTGTGTTAGGCAAACATGGTTTTTCGGTGGCTGCCGCATTAGTTTGGAACAGTTTGCCATTAGATCTTAGAACTGCTATTTTACCAGCCTTTAGGAATAACTTAAAGACTTTCTTATTCCGCCGGGACTTTAAGTAGCCTATGCCACCGAGCATCGCTGATTACAGGTCTTAGTACCTGATTTTGGTGCTGTAGGAATTTTATTATCAGTATTAGTATTAAAAGTGTCAGCTTTGAAACAGATAATAGATCTGACCAGCATTTTTGTTGACTTTACATACAGTTACCAAGGAAATGGGCTGATATACATAGTGTCGGTGTAGTCGATGCATTTTTGTCAAGCAATAATAATTGTATACCGAGTAGCTGTTGTATGGACGATGCAGACTGTGGAGGAGATAGGACCGTTGAACCCTCTGACTGCTGCAGCAGCAGCTGACAATGGTCCGGCAGCTGCCGACACAGACAGACAAGGTCAGTGGCTGCGACGGCGCCGTCTTGATGGTGCACTCAACCGGGTTCCTGTCGGCTTCTACACCGATATTTGGAAGCTGTTGCAGCGGGTATGTCACCATCAACTCTGCTTCAGTGCAGATAATTGTTGTCATAATTTTGTCTGCCAGTGATTAGTTAGTTTCGTATTTTGTGCGTTAGATGCTGTCCGTCAAAACCATTTTGCTATTGACTAGACCTTATAAATCCTCGTTTCTCCTGTCCCATTGTGCAGCAATGTTTGTCCACCAGCAACAGCCACTGGCAATAATTTCTTCCATGAATATCTACCATCGTGCTCTTTGTGGCTTTCCCTTTTTGCCACATGATGCTATGCATAGTGCAGCATTTGTTATCATGCAGTTTCCGTCTGTCAGTCCACCTGTCTGTCTGTCACGTTCATGTATTGAATCAGACGAGTATACATATTCACTTTCTGTCAGACCCACCATTATAGTCTTTCCATTTCAAACTTTATGACAATAATTGGATGGGAACTCCCCTAACAGGGGCAGCAAATGCAGGTGCGGTATGAAAAAATCACAATTTCCGACCAGTATGTCGCTTTATCTCAGAAATTATACAAGATAGAGTCATAGTTACTGTGGAATGCCGATGAGAACTCCTGTGTGATCTATCAGTTTCTAATGACTTTTGGCAAGAGATCTCTGTGTCTGTGTTGTAGTGCCACGGCCTGTCAGTCGGCGGACATATTCTATCAGGCAACCTCACCAGTGAGGTCTGTATAGTTTGACATAGAAATAATCTTGAAATAATTCTGTGTTTTCAGGCATCGTTTCCGCAAATAAGAAATAATTGCTGTGAAGTTTGGTGAGCATAAAATGTAACAGAACACACTGTGGGCATGAGCAGTGCTGAGGCAGTTCCATGCCACAGAATGTTTTTGTCTGCTGGGTAACCACCCCTATCACCCAGTTAGATCACATATATCTGCCAGTCTAGGTGTCAGAAATGTGGTTTCAGATGAGGATAATCCCTGTTATAACATTTTTACCGCGCAACGCATATGCATAGTGCGGACTGTGCTGTCACATGCTGCTATTATGTCGACATCGCTGAACATATCCTCAAAATTTTTTTTACCATTAGCTAGCCCCACCATTCTAGTTTTTTCTACCGAACAGGATGGCAATATTCAGACGGTTTAGGCTCAAGTTCAATTTTTGCTGTGTTTGCATATTTTTCTTAACTAGTGCTAGTGTGTTTCTGTTAGGGTTAGTTTTTTGTGGTTTTGAGTATTTTGCATTTTGAGTACTTTCTCTTGGATGCAATCGACTGCCTTGAAGAACTTATCTCTGAAATGATCTGTTATGTGTGGCATGGGATGTCACCCTATTCACTCGCACGCTCGCTCAGCTTGGTCGTTGTCGCCGTTCAAGACTGGCATCTGTCAAGTCTAAGGCTGTGTCCTTTTCACCTCAAACTGACTAAGCCTGATCCATTTGATGTCTCTGCAGCTTGCGTCAAGACCGAGTCTGCGGCAGCCTCAAACAGAACTGGTGATAACAGATAACGCTGTCAAACTCCCATCATCACTTTGAAAAACCTCAAACAAAATATGTCGCCATCCATAGACTGTTATGCATAGACTAAGCTTGTGTCAACTTTGGCATACATTGTATTGCATATTAGACATGTGAGCCTGCTGAGGCTGACCGAATACTTTTACGTGGGCAAAGCTAGTGATAAAGTTTGGCCGAAGGAAGTAAGAGATGGTTGTGAAGATTGTGCCGTCTACTGTGGTAAATGGTGACTACTTTGATGAAACATATTCTTAAATACAACAGTAAATTTCTTAAAATGAAGATTTCCATTAATTTTGTGATTACAAGTGTTACAAGAAGCTCAGCTATCGCAGAGAGGCCGCGCGATGCTTCGTAACTAGTCAGCTTCAACATACCTACAGTGCAGTTTTTTTATTACTAGTTACTGCAGCTTCAGATTTACTAGTGCATAAAACTCTATTAAATTATGTTCTGCTGTCTCCTATTGTCTACGGCGGTGTCCAACCAAAACCCCCAGGACAAACCGACAAACACCCCTAGGTCATAACTCCCCTTGTTTGCTGCCGTTCGTGGGTCAGTTGGGGTCAGGACCCTGCCTCGTGGGTCAGATAGGGTCAGGAGTACGGGTTAGTGTCAGTTTTCAACAAAAATACCCGCCGAGTTCTGTCCCACAGCAGCAGAAAATGGGGTGGAGGGGTTTGACCTCAGTCTCTGGTGTATAACGCCGAGCCCATCACAAACACTTCGTAGTCGTCTTGTGCGAACACCGGACGACGGACGCTGCGGTGAGTGCTCAACGCTTGCCATTGTTTGTCGCAGCTTTTATTTTTCACACTTCGCGACTCGTACGGTTGTTAACACTGTAGACCTGTATGCAGCGAAGCCAGATATTCATCCAGAATCGCGTTTTTTGCCTACCCCACCTGCATTCGACGCCCTCGTTACGTCAGTTTCTGTCGGAATATCGCCATCCCATTTGGCATCGAAAAACTAGAATGGCTTGGTAACCCGATGGTGAAAAAATTTAGAAGATGTCTTAATTCGTTTTCATGCAACTCACGAACGTGACAGACACACGGACACACAGACACCGCATTACGGCATGGGCCGCGCTTATGTATAGCATCGCGGCAAAAATTCTAAGCGCACCTGAACAAGCCTGTAGACCATAAAAAACAGAAAACACCATCTCTTACTTGCTTTCAGCGCCTAGTGACTCTTGCTTTTAGGCTCTGGATATAAATACTCTCACTCACTTACTTACTTACTTACTTACTTACTTACTTACTTACTTACTTACTTACTTACTTACTTACTTACTTACTTACTTACCTACTTACTTACTTACATTTGTGGATTTACTAAAGTCTGGATGGTCGACAAATGTGACGGTGACTATAATTTATTAGATTAATTCAGTTATCGCACTGAGTTAGTAATGTTGCTATTGAAGATGACTGCTGGTGAGATAAAGTTTGCACTGCAAGTGGAGGCGATCCTGAACAAGATCACTCAGCCGGAGTATCGTCAGCTGATGGTAGAAGCAATCATGATACTGTGTCTCATCGTGGAGCATGATGGCGGCAAATGTCACTGGAACGAGATGATTGTCGTCGACACGCTTGTTCGTCATGCCAATGAAGTGTTCATCAAAGAACAGGTTTGTATCCTGCTTTCTGTTCATTTATTACCTCCAACAAAGGAGGTAAATGCGTTTGCCCGCATTTGTCCGTCTATCTGTCTGTTAGCAAGATTACTCAAAAATGCATTCACGGTTTTGGATAAAATGTTGCATGTCGACAGATGTCGGGACATGGACGAACTGATTAACTTTTGAGCCCGATCCGGATTATAGTCCGGATGCCGGAACCAGATTCCTTTCTCCGCTATCATATAAGCGCTGGTACACAGAATTTTACGTCCGGTAAATCCGACGTATACGTATTGGCCGCTGCAGCAATGCGTAGTTTTACAATGGTTTCATTCACTGAGCCGTCGAAACACCTTTGTCGGAGGTACGTGCGCTCCACCGAGTGCCCTTCTAGTTAGCTGTTTTTTCACATTGGTACTCTGCATGGACGGGCTGCAGCCACCAGTCAACAGCCAGTGTACCTACTTCATATTATTCGATGTGGCACTATAATTACTTTTCACTCTAAATACCTTCGGATTGAATAATGAGAAAAACTCGGAAGACATTATGTAACGAATGATTATCTGTCATTTTTTCATTATTTGAGTGGTTTGTGGTTAATGACTGGTGTGCTATTTTTGTTTTGTTTTCCATTTTTGTGCATACGGATTAGATTGAATTTAGTTATTTATGGGTAAATTACAAAAAAAGTACTCTGTGTGAATGAGGTCGTCATTTATGTTGTCGACAGCGTGAATTGGATGGTGATGTCACACTGTGCTGCGCTGCTGGCACTGGCCGACTGTCAGTACCACTGAAATGTGGTGGCGCTGCCGGCATCTGTCAGAATCTCTATGATTCAGCGCCGAGCGGCCAATATGGCACAATGTCGTATCTATGTCGATCCGTCGTCCAGTGTCTTAACATGCCAACCGCAGCTGACGGCAACCTCGACTGTGTAATTCAGTGATCAGTCAAGTTCCTGTATGATATGATGGTGTTGTGTACCGCCATTGTTTTTCTTTGTTTTCATCGTCCTCTCTGGACATCTTGCGCACACAATCATGATGGGATGTTTGCATGCTTTCCACCACCGTTACCGTTACGTCCACTGACTGTGTGGTGTGTACAGATCGTTTTGTTAGCTTGCTCAGCTGTGTTTATCTTTCTATTTAGCATATTGTTGTCGACTTTCACTGGCTGTGTGGCATATCGGTTTTGGCAGTACCATTGGTCAGAATCTAGATGAGATGATGAGGCTTCACTATTATGTTGGAAGTTAGGGTCTTGTCTAGAGTATTCCTGCTGTTTGATAGTTTACGCAAAGTATGCACTTAATTTTACGGTAATGACATTTAAGTTTTAATAATAATAATAATAATAAAAATAATAACTTCTAACTTTTGTTTTTAGCCCATGGGATTTTTACTCCCTAGGGCATAAAAAAATAATAATAATAGTAATAATAATAATAACAATAACAAGAGCACTCAGAGAGTGCAGACTCTGCCAAGGCCGTTGCATCGTCACCTTCTGGTGACTAAATATATATTTATAAAATGCCGTATCTGATAAGGCCACTGCAGTGTTGCTTCCTGGTGAGTGACAGTATATCGTAACAAGAGGTCAAAGTAATTTGACAAAAAGCGCCTCACGGGGGGCCCATTCCCCGGTTAGGGGTCACCCCAGGGGGTCGAAATTTGTACCATTGAATTCCTGGGGTAGGGTTTCCTATCAGTGTTCCATAGTAACTATAGGCCTAGGATGCACCGTTTGGCCACAGTGCACGCGCGTGACAACCAACCAACCAACGACCAACGACGTCACGACACA
>Ga0209149_1002246_pt1 | contig 10666 bp, 8 predicted proteins | sample WorMetTyACAVOLI2_FD_187423 | JGI IMG/M metagenome (GOLD analysis project Ga0209149, IMG submission 187423) | Marine gutless worms symbiont microbial communities from Max Planck institute for Marine Microbiology, Germany - Olavius algarvensis... ...
TGCATATAATTAAACCGAACTTATGAATAATAACTTGTACATGAAATAAAAGAAAGACAGACAGGCAAAGTAAATCAAAATAATGCGTATTGTTACTACTGACATTTATGGCCTAACTACTTGATTACAGGGGCGTAGCTGGTCGGGAGATTCATGGGTCCGCCCCTCAGCCGCGCTAGTGGCGACCCGTGAAATTAGCGCAAATCCTGTGAGATTAGCGCTACGGAGTGGGTGGGTGGTCACGTGAGTGCCGGTGGAAGTGATCTTTGTGTCATTGGCATACGCTGCTTGCAGTCTGTGTATGAGGCAGCATAAAATTTGCAGAAAGATAGACACATGACGACAAAATGCAAAGTTTCGTTTTAAAATGCATCACACAAACAGGAAATATGAGCGCATGGATGTGCAGTGCATATGCAAAAACTTTTCTATTCTTCATAAAACTAAAGCTTAAATTGTGCTTCTGGGGGCTTCCCGCCTCTGGAACCCACTGGGGGACTTCCTGAAACCTGGACCCCCAGCCACAAAAATCCAGCTATAGGGCCCTAAAAATATTGTTAACATTTTGTCATCTTCTTATTCATTTTATGCGCCTCCCTCACATGCGGACAGACGCATATTGCGATAGACTGTGTCGTGACATTGTTGGTTGGTTGGTCGTTGGTTGGTGATGTTCATGAATTATGGCTAAACGGTGCATCGTAGGCCTTTTTATACTTATTGTTGGACACTAATAGGAACCCTACCCCCAGAAATTAATATATATCTTCTCAACCACGTAACGTGACCCCCTAACGTGGAACCATGGTCTAACTTTAGGAATTCTGGCGTATTTCGCCGTATTACTACGGCCTTTTCTTCATACGATAATTACTGATTAAATTAGTAAACCTGTATGGCTGTATGGCACAGTTTATCACACCTCATAAATCCCATGCTGCATCCTAGAAATATTTACCCAATGAGGAAGGCCAAAGATAACAATGACTTATATGAATGCAGCAGCTGCGTCACAATAAACTGGATGACGGTGTTCACTGCTGCCTTGTGAGTCCGAGGTTCCAGAATCCGGTGAAAGGTGAACGACTTTTTGACAGATACGGCGCAGATGGTGGTTACATATAGCCTAATAGCAGTAGTGCTGTAACGTAAGGAATTCGTACACCTGGGCCAAGAAATTAGAGGCAGATTCATTGGATGATTGGCGTCGTATCGTCGTAGATCAAAAATTGTCTTCGCCAATAGACTCGCCCATCTTCGTCGCAGCAAATCTGGAAGACGAAATCGTCTGAGACTTGGGGACTTAGGTGACCGTGGCTTCGGCACGTGCGTGGAACAGCCTGCCGTCGTCTGTCAGGAATGCACCGTCGCGAGCCGAAGACTGTACTTTTTCGGTCGTCGTTTGCGTTTGACGATGATTAGGCGATCGTGACTGTGCTGCGAAGTATAACTGTTGTCTGTCCGCGACTACCGACTGTCGGCGCTTCTGAGTTCTTGTTGAATTCTGTACAGTGCCCTTGAAATATCTCTGACATGATAATGTCACCTTAATCAGTACATTGTTACTTACTTACTTACTTACTTAGAAGTGTGTTTCGTGGACTACCACTCACTTTACACAATTGTACAGAAGAAATTCAGCTGTTGCCGAGAAATCGCGCTACGCTGTATGTGATTAGGAAATTTAAGCTTATTTATTTGGAAGTTAATTCTAGCAACAATCTGTGTGTTTTTTTCTTTTTTTTCTGCCACAGTGGCGGTCAGATGCTGTAAACGAAGTCGGGTGCTCAGTGTTATCAACAACTTGTGACGGTCGCACTGGCTTGACAACACCTGCGGTGCGATGAAGAAGCCTAAAACAGCTAAGTCAAGGGTCTGGGTAAGGTTAGGGAAAATAACCTTATAACCGCCTTATAACACAACACAGTTGTGTAATGGCCAAGTGTAACCTCCGTTTCTGTTCCAACCGTTCATCTGTTACGAAAGAAATCACGAATGTGACAGACAACCAGACAGACGAACAGACAGACGTAATTTCCGTAGCATATTATCACGCTTGCATGCAGCGCGTCGCGCGATAATAAAATCCCAGCCCAGAAGTCGTCGACACAGTCCCTAGCGACAACTTCCCAGTGCACGTTATGTAGGCCTACGTAGAGCACCTGTTGTACGTCACTGAGTGCAAACGGGCCATAACGCACGCCGCGACTACTGCACCTGTCGCCCTGTTATGGGAATTAAGTCCCGAGTCCCGACACATGCCGCGGTCTCGAGAGTATAGGCCTACTGTTCTGGTTCCACCACTGCTGTCGTGGTACAGTAATTTGTACCGCGCCGTTAAATTCGCCAGGTGGCCTTTTATGACGCCATAACATCAATTTTCATCACGTTTCATCACAGGTGCTTCCTTGTTTTAAGTTACCAGCCGGCGGGCGATATGCTACGTACTGTACACCTACGGCTTCGACGACGTCATGGCCTTTTAATACTTTACTGACTCCGTGCCAATGACAGTACCGATAGCCATACAACCAAACAGAAATTCGACAATAGCTACTGTCAGACACAGCAAACCTCGTCCCGCGCCCCACTGCAGGGTGCTGCCACCTGGCGAATTTAACGGCATAATCCCAGAGCAATTGTCCGTCTGTTTTGAAAGTTTCATGTCTGTATAAGCGTTTTCCCGTAATGTTGCCATGGTAACGAACAATTACCAGCACAACAGCCAAACAGAGGAGAGGAAAAACAGTCCATCGCCGGGAAGAAGTAATGCCAATGAAATCGGCGCCGAAAATCAGTACCAGAAAAAGCCGGTACCGGTTTCTGTCGCGTCTGACGTGCAGCTTGGTACCGAATTGTTCTGGTACCCGTTTTCTGGTGCGGATTTTCGGCGACGATTTCCGGTACACGCGCGTCATGGACATAATAAGGCCGAGGAAGGCGGGCAGTCGTGCTGATGGGGGCCGGACAGATGGCGAAATAAGTAGGCCGTGAGTTGCAGCAGCAGAGCATCTTCTACGAAGTTGCAGCTGACACAGAAACCAACAACCGTACGGTAGACTACAGCAGTCATCAGCGGCGATGACTCATCACAGGTGCTTCCTCGTTTTAAGTTACCAGCCGGCGGGCGATATGCTACCTACTGTACGCCTACGGCTTCGATGACGTCATAGCAGGTGCACGAACCGACGCGTGCGTAGTAAACAGTGAATCAATAAGAGATACCATATGTCGCACAGCAGTAAGTGCGACGTCGCAAACTCGTTACAGTGTTGGCTTGTTCGTGTCTATTGGTGTAACGGTCCGTTCACGCATACGCTGCGCTTTTATTAATTAAGCATCTTTATTCACACAATGAAGAGTATTAACCGACCCCCCCCCTCCGTTACTACTGGCTGGCAGCTACTGTTTTGGGGTTGGCACGCCTGGATCAATGGGTCCGTCTGTCAGTCTCTCAAAATAGTTCGATTTACTCCAAGTAAAGACCAAAATGTGTGTGATGATAACGATGCTGATGATGAAAATGATATATTATTATGATTTTAAAGATCACAAATACCAGAAATTTCAAAAGAAGTTTGTATTATAAGTGTAATGTACGAATAACATAAAATAATAATCTATGAATGCAATGTCAGCAATATTAACAACACAGAATGTGCCATATCGAATAATAAGAAAGGAAAGGAAAGGAAGTGGATTTATATAGCGCCTTTATTGTAGTACCTCACACTCGAGGCGCTCAGGTACGGATAACACAGTGTTACCTGCAAATTACACCGTACCTGTCTCTACCTCGTAAGCGTTAACCAGATGGCGCCTCCCCAGATGGAGGTTGCGGACATTTAATTGCAGCCTATGCTCATTTATCTACCCCGAAAGGATGAAAGGCTAAGTCGACGGCCTGGTTGGCTGACCTACAGCGGACGGTTTACCCACATAAGTGGTCACCCGTCAGCTGCAGGTCGAGCGCAGGACAGCGAAAGTTCGCCGGTCCAAGACCGACGTTCTACCACTGTGCCACGCAACCGACCAAGAAGTTGGTACACTGGCTGTTGAGGGGTGGGCTGCTACGTTTGGCACTGCGATGAGGGAACTGGGCGGGGCCCTATATAGCCCGCCCAGGCCCCTCGTCGCTGTGCCCGATGGTGAAAAATCTTCGAAGATATGTTTATTCGTTTTGCCATGATCCACGAACGTGACAAACACACAGACAGAGACACACATACAGACAGACAGACACCGCATGACGGCATAGGCCACGCTTATGCATAGCATCGCGCGGCAAAAAAACGCGACTCGAGATCAGGGGGAACGGTCACATCCATCGTGACGAAACGCTAAGGATAAATAGACAATTGCACTGGGATGATGCCGTTAAATTTCGGATCAAAGCGGACCGAAATCCAGAAAATTAGCGTATTGCGTCGGGAAGTGCAACGCTAACGCCACCTGGCGAGTGTACCTGGTCGAGAACATCGTGATTTGCACGGCCTGTTACTCGCTGGAGATAGCACGAAATGTACTCGTTTTGTCGGCATTTTATTAAAGAATATGATGATGATGAGCGACGACGCAGGGCGCATTCTGTACTCGGAACCGATGGCGAAGAGCGTTTCGGCAATTGCGTCTAATTTTTGCCGCGTGACTGCAGCCTAGTGAGGCTGCATAGTGCGACTCGTGTTGTGCGGTGTCTGGATGTCTGGCTGGGTGTCTGTCACGTTTATGTATTGTGTCGAAACGGCTAAAGATACGGTCATAGTTGCTATAAAATAGGAATAGGATACCGTACCGTCCCTTGCGAATGGTACCGTTTTTCGATGACATTGAGTAACCCCTAAGCAACGTTTCAAGGTTTTAACGACAGCCACTGTTGCGCAACCTTCCTGCGACAGCTGAGCTTCTTGACTTGCTTTCTGCTTGTGACGAGAAACTTGCGATAAAAGTTGCTGAGATCGCAGTCGCAGTGTTTTTGTGAAACAGTACAACATCGTATGTCCTAACCAGCGATGTCAGTTTGTCTTTAATGACGTCATTTTGTTTCCGGTTTAACTACTGCTACTACTACTACTACTACTACTACTACTACTACTACTACTACTACTACTACTACTACTACTACTACTACTACTACTACTACTACCACTACTACTACTACTACTACAAATGTCAAGGATTATTATAGTGCTGCCATCGAACAGTTGAGGGGAACTTACAAAAGCTACATCTAAAACTGTTGCACAGCTCAACGCAGACGTATGCAGACCGTCAGAGTAGACAGCGCCAAGTCAGTCGTATGACAGACGAAAAAGGTGAGACTTGGTCTCCTAACTGTTGCGACGTCACTACCGCTGGTCAAGCTGGCCACTTGCCATGGCGACCGTTTCAGGTGGATCGTGTGAGTAGTCAAGGGGAACGTTGACAACGTCAGGAAACCACACAAGACGAGGAGTTCTGTAAGTTGGACAGGCAGCAGTACAGTACGTCGGCTGCCACATCAGTCGCTGCAGCTGCCACGTAGATTGTGACACGTTGTGAGCGCCTGCGGCGTCGGAAACAGTGACGATATGGCACAGGCGTGATTTTTGGAGAATATAAGCACTGGCCGGAGAAAGTCACAGGCCTTTTCTTGAAAAGAAATTCCTTCTACCTGATTTGAATTGACGGAAGTTAATAAATTAACTTACAATAACGTTGTTTGTTTGTGTATATAGCCATTTGAAAATTGCGGAAACTGTTTTGTCTGCAGCAATGTGTCTGGTTTCTGATATCATTGGTATCTGCAAGAGAGCTAATACAACTCCACAGCTACGAAACTTATTAGAACTGCTATGTTTCATATGTTGTTTCTTAGTTAAGTTCTATATTTTATTTAACCGTCTTATATAAACTGTACTACCATCTTGATGGTGAATAAAGATGTATATAATAATAAGTGCGTTAGCGAAACGCAATACCCGCTATACGGAGGCTCAGTCTCTGCCCCTAATGGGTTGTTGTATGGATGATTATGTCTAACTAACGTGCAAAATTTCCATATTTTAAAGATTTCTAGATCCGGCATCGCGTAAGAGTAGTACATTACGTTCGATCAAGATATTGCGTCTATGTGTTATTATGATATGATGCTGAGCGCGTTCTGTTTGCGACAGCTAAGTTTTTTGTTCACTTCTTTGGCGTTTATGGTGACTTCGGGTATTGCGGAATTGCCGTACAATATCTAGGCCTATAGGCATTTTCTGTAAATAAACACTTCTTCGCCGCAGTCGGTTGTGCCGTTCGCCAGATATCTGTATCATTGCAACAGCGCCGATGTTTTTCGCCTCTAGCGGGGACACGTTTCCCTCGATTCTCTCAATCGATACATCATTGAAAGCGCCATTAAAAACACAAGTTTTACCTCGCTGATTGAACCCACACATACATAGAATTGTTTTAAGCTACAAGCGTTTATTTACTAATACATCCATACAAGTAAATCTGTGTGGTCTTCGTCGTGTTCTGATGAACCCCCCCCCCGGTGGCCGATTTAGGTGAATGTAAAACTGGGTGGTCGAGGCATGCAATATTGGTCTGGTAAATTTTAGAAGATATTAGTTAGCAAAGTCTTTTAAAAAATGCTCGAAAATGCAAAATGCGACTTCAATTGACCTCCTGGGTACACCGTTCCAGGTACAGGGTTGAAAATTGCTCACGGGTAACACTTACCTCGCTGGTTACAGCTATCTTGAATCGTTTAAAAGTTACAAAGTTTTAAACTTGATTATATCCTAGTGACACATAGACCTACATCGGAGATGCCGGCCCGACCCGTACATTTTTGGCAAGCTTTCGTCATGCTGATCTTAAGTTCTATTTGTCCATGTAACGCTATAGATTTACTGTTTACGAGATAATCGCAGCTAAACGGGGAAAATGAGTGTCTGAGCGGCCAAACATTGTCCACGTCAGCGCCTTTCTTGCCGCCGCATTTAGAGATCGATAAAAGAAGATATTGGCCCCAAAATGCGAAGACGCATCCGGGGCATGAATGTATACCATCATGTTAAATGTAATAGGAAATGGAATGACATTCGCAGAAATGTCTAACAGGTCGTGCTAGGCACAGCAAACCTCGCCCCACGCCCCACTGCAGGGTGCTGCCACCTGGCGAATATCTCGGCAATGTTGCAATGTTAACAAACAACGAACAAACACAAGCAACCAAAAACAAATCCTTGCCCGAGCGAGTGAAGAACAAAACTCGCTTTTGCAATTCAAATCTGTTATTCGTGATTTTAAAAAAATAGGTAGAAAGCGTGAACAAGTTCAAATATTTGGGGTCGCTGGTCACGGTTGACAGCAACAGTACGACAGATATAAAAACAAGACTCACGACTGCAAGACATGATACTATACAGCTGACGGAGATTTGGAATGCAAAAACCATCCGTATGGACCTAAAGAAACAACTTATAGGCCTACGATGGAGCACCGCACTGTATGGATCAGATTGTTAGGCAGTGAAGAAGTGCGATGAGAAACTACTCACAGCTTTTGAGATGTGGGAATGGCGTCGGATGCTGAGAAACAGCTAGACAGAACGGAAAACCAACACATGGATTCTGGAGAAGATTGGTATACCAAAAGAAAAAGGCATCTTAGACCAAATTGAACATCGGAAACTTTAAGTACTGACGTTGGAAAAACGAAGTGATAGCGGGCTTCTAGCTACAATTGAGAATGAGATAGAAGGAAATTTTTTTCCTGGAAGAAGAACAGCGTGGATAGACGATGTTCGGCGATGGACAGGCGATGACATGAATGTGGCGAGTGGCGAGAACAAATGCAATGGAAAGAAGATACGACTGCTGGTAGCAGGATGTCTACGGGTCGTTCGGCCTACGACATACGAACAACAGCAACAACAATAGCCAGCTCGTTCTCCCGGAACGTTACACTTCTGAACTCACGCCTAGGACTCCACACATCACTCGCCGGGGGCCGCCACGCTGCGCATCCCACCGGCGCGCCCTTTGCCTGCGTTCTGGACGGAAGTAGCACGCGCTGTAGTATAAGCGATTGCAGACAATCCTGAAATAAGGCGGGCGCGGAAGCACGAGGAGGCAAGAAGAGCGCCGAATAACGGCGTGATAATGACATTACGATGCTTCCAGACAGATACTCGTTATTCTCGACGTAACCTCGTCTTCGTGTCTGCTCATTTTATATCCCAACGCCGATCCGGACCGGTAAGAGCTGCCTGTCGCCTCGCCGTAAAGCACGTGGCTTCCAGACAGACACCAACGAGCTTAATTCGTCGAAACTTCTGTAATCACTTTGACTCATCCTGTTAAGAAATCCGATCGCGCCAGGTTCCAGAAGGCCACCTCCCGTCGGCAGCTTAGTCGACTGCGATCATCAGATAGTAGAGACTCGAGATCATGCTCGCAGCAGTTCGATGACGTGATCGCCACGTTCTAATCTTGATGTATTGTAGAAGTCATGCAGCTTGATGCGACGAGACGCCGCACTGCATGAACGTTGAAAGAACTGACTTTCCGGTTTCTGGCAAGTACATTTTGTAGCATCTTCTCAGTATTTGTGTTAGGTTTTGTTATTGTTATTTTCACTATTATACTGGGCAGCGGATGACCCTCTAGAAGTGGTTAAATTTTGGCGTTGAGTCCGATTTCGGATGTGGATCTAGGACCACTTTTCTTAACATTTCGAGATGTGGCATTTTTGCGCGTCAACATAGCTATGCTGACGCGCGATATTGATATAGTAATTCTGTCCGTCCATCCGTCCGTCAGATCCGTCTGTCACGCTCAGGTATTGTGTCGAAACGGCTTAACACGTCATCATAATAAAATTATTTCCTTCAGCACGTGGAAGCCCCATCGTTCTAGTTTTTCCAGAACTATACAGCTTTGCGAAATTCCGACAAAATCACCCCCTACGGGGGCGTTGAATACAAGATAGGGCCATAAGCCGTAGATTTTGCCTATATTACTATGCAACGGTAATCAGAAATTAGGCCTATATGCGCTCTATCGAACCGTGGCATTTCCGATGATCTTGAGTGACCTGTGAAGGTCATTTTGGTGCCCTACTTATTGTTGTTACGTTGATATTTTCTAGCATCTCTCGTACAGTGATCGGTGTATTTTGCGCAGCTGCGGCGCAGTTTTGCGTCCCTCTCTCGTACACAGATAAATTTATTGTTTTTTGATTGTTGTTACTCACTTTGTACCACGATGTGGTGAAAACAGATTTTCCTTCCATGGAATTCAATGATTAACCAGTGGTTAAAGTGCCATTGGACGCAGGAGAACGCAGTTCCTGCACCTCCAATTATCGAGATCCAGCGTTCCCACACCTTAGATTTCATAAAAAACGATTGAAACGCTCACGGGCCCACAGCCACCTGTTAGGAGGCCCAAAGCTGATGTACAGTTCCCTCACCTCTGATTTTCCACTTTAACCACTGTGATTAACCCTTTAGAATTTAGAATTATAGCGCCACATCGAATAATATGACGTTGGTACACGGGCCGTTGATTGTACATTTGGTACAGCAAGGAGGGGCCTGGGTGGGCCGCAGCCCGTCCCGCAACCCTCCTCGCTGTACAAAATGTACCAGCCCACCCATCAGTGGCCAGCGTACCAATCACCGTATTGCTGTATGGCCCGTTGCTCTGCGGTTTTAATAATAATAATAATAATAATAACAATATCCAAGACAATGTTTATGGTGCTGTCATCATGGCAGAGCCATTGCGAGAGTTTACCGGTTTCATTTGATGAATGTAGAACGGCGCCAAGCGGCCGCCGACCCTCAGACCAAGTCAAACGATTTGGGCTGCCAGTCCGCCTGTACAGGCTGCCAGAGTATACATCCACCATCGCCATTTATTATTATTACTCAGCCCGAAAGCTGATACTCATTTTACCGTCTTACGGAGGGTAGGAGGCTGAGTCGACATAGTTGACTGGTTACCAACCGATATGGTTTACCCGTATAGACGGTCACCCATCCTAGTACTAACCGGGTCTGACGTGGCGCAACTACGTTGATCGAGGCCAACGCGTTACCACTAAGCCAAACCGCCAACCGTGGGTATTAAAGAGTTAAATCGAGACTGGCTGTCGTTGCAGCAGTCGGCAATGAGCGAAGAGTTGCCAGTCGTCCATGATGTGGTTCAAGAAACAGAACGTGCGAACGGCTGCGCTGATCGTCAGCACGCTGACGTACTTGCTCGTCGGTGCCGCTGTGTTCGTCGCGCTAGAGTCTGACTTTGAAAAGACCGAGAGCAGGAAACTCCGCGACGAAGAGTTCGCATTCATACAGCGGTAAGTGCAAGCCGCTTATGTCAGGCTACAGGCCTACTGGTATAGGCTTTATCCCTGTCATTGCTATGCTGTCCGTCCGTCTGTCTGTCACGCTCCAGCACTGTATCGAAAGGGCTTAACGTATCGTCACATTTTCTTCAGCATATGGTAGCATTCTAGTTTTCAAATACACTAGAGACTCGGCTCACTTTTGATACTCCGGAGGGAGACCAAGTCTCACCTTTTCGTCAGTCATACGGCTGACGTGGCGCCGTCTACTCCGATAGTCAGCAGACGTCTGCGTTGAGCTGTGCAACAGTTTTAAATCTAGATTTTTGTAAAGTGCTCCCGT
>Ga0209149_1002247_pt1 | contig 10664 bp, 8 predicted proteins | sample WorMetTyACAVOLI2_FD_187423 | JGI IMG/M metagenome (GOLD analysis project Ga0209149, IMG submission 187423) | Marine gutless worms symbiont microbial communities from Max Planck institute for Marine Microbiology, Germany - Olavius algarvensis... ...
TACAGCACAGTAAGCTGCTAAACTCACATGACATTCACATTCAGCCGAATTTGCGCAGGCTTGATGACAATATACACTGTGTCTCAAAAAAACCGGACCGCTACGATTTTTTTACCAGTTCACAACATTTACTACGTTATTCTACTCTAATTGATGTCATAAAAGTTTTTTTGAATGGACTTAGAACCAGCTGTGTGGTTTCTATGACAATAGTAGCGACTTGACAGATCCAAACGGCGACTTTAAGGCTGATTTCGAACAACGTATTATCGACAGGGCAATAAACGAGTGGCAAAACGATTGTGGGTCTGTGTCAAGGCTGAAAGACTGCACTTCGAACACTTGTTGTAACTTTTGACACTGCACACTGTTCCGACAGGAACACTGTTTAAAAGATTTTCTGTTTGTGAGGCAGCGTCAACTGTGGAATGTATTACGTACTTGAGGATTGCTATGGTAACCGCTTCTGCTGGTACACTACTGTAAAAACAACTGTCTTCTAATATTGAGGTTTAATTAAGAATATTGAATACAGATTATCTCTGAAATTTTATTTTAAATTAAAGAAAGTTTTATCAAGTTATGCCAAAATATCGTATTTGTAGCGGTCCGGTTTTTTTGAGACACAGACCGTCAAGTCGCTACTGTTGTTTTGGAAACTCCGCAGCTGGTTCTAAGCCAATTAAAAAACTTTTTAACGTAGTCAGTTGAGGATTGAATAAGGTACATCTGTACCAGAAATAATTAGTAAACATTGTGAATTGGTGAAGTTATGCCATATTAATCTTAGTGGTCCGGTTTTGTTGAGACACACGTAGTTAACTATAAAACATTATTTTAGTTATTAGTTTTTATCAATCATTTTAATTTTGTTAAATAATATTAATTTGCACGCTGTGTCAAAATTGAATTGACATCAACATTCAAATTCACTTAACAACAAGAAATCTGAATAGAATTAAACGTCATGCTAATTGCTATACTTCTGTAGCGTTAACTTATTGCGATAAGTTTCAACTAAATTTACTGCACAGTTTATACAAGCCACTGACCCTACAATAATCGTTGTTTTATTCAGACTTTATGGTGAGTGGGGAGGTAATTTTGGGGGTCGCTTGGGGACAGATAGTAAATAAACGAGTGAATAAATAAACAAATCAATTAATGGATTAAAATATGAAATAAAATAAAACAATAGACAATAAGAACAAGTGCGTTAGCAAGACACAATACCCACCATTCGGGGGTGCAGGGCAGTTAAATTTTTAAATTATGTGCAACACCTTCGCCCCTTTTCTAACGGATGGCAACATCGTCGCTGATTGTATGCCTCTATTTAGCCTACCGCAGACTATTACAAGAACTTAGCTATCGCAAACAGATCGCTCGTCAGCTGCGCACACAATACGCCGAGCGTATTTTTAGGCCTAATTACCCCGTGACCTTGAAATCTAGGTTAAAGGTCACTGTAAACGCAACCATTGGACAAATCATACACGACTTAGTAGTAATCGAGTTATTTGATGATGAATATTATCGTAACCTTGAAATGTGGGTTAGAGGTCACTCAAGGTCATTGAAAATGGTACCATTTGAAAGCTTAGGCACGGTTTCCTAGTCGCCTTCCATAGTAACTATGGCCGTATCTTTAGCCATTTCGGAGATATTCAGCGTCGAAGAATGGCCTGGGCTTGAAATCTGGGTTTGGGGTCGTTCAAGGTCATTGAAAATGGCGCGGTTCGATAGACCATGTATGACTTTCTATTATGGTCCGCCATTGTAACTATAGCTCTATCTTGTACCATTTTCAAGTTCTTTGACGTTGAATAATATCGTGACCTTGAAATCTGGCTTAGAGGTCACTCAGGGTCATTGAAACCGGTGCCATTCGAAAGCTTGGGTGCGGTTTCCTATTCGCATTCTAAAGTAACTATGGCCGTATCTGTAGCCGTTCGTGAGCTGCAGCGTCAAAGAATGGTGTGACCTTGAAAACATGGTTAGGGTTCGCCCAAGGTCATTGAAAATAGCATCATTAGATAGATCGCATATGAGTTCCTATTAGCACTCCATAGTAATTATGGCGATATCTTGTATCATTTTCGAGATATAGCGAGTTATTGATCGAAAATCGCCAAATTTTTATACCCCACCTGTATTTAGCGCCTCCGCAGGGGGTGACCCCGTCGGAATTTCGTGAATATGTTTGGGCTACCGTGTGGTGAAGAAACTATGACAATACATTAAGCCGTTTACATACAATACCGGAACGTAACGGACAGACAGACAGACGGACGGACGGACGGACATATTTGCTATATCGCGCGTCAGTATGTTGACGCGCGATAAAACTTAACGGCGGCATCCAGTGTACGTGGTGTATAGAAATCGCGATTCTCGACGAATATCTATAGTCCATCGCTGCTATCAACGCTTGGACGCTATGTATAGCGTCCGATTATGTTGACCGTCGACGCGATACACAAATGCCGCTCTGCGACTCATCAGTGGAGATCTCGTTTATCTTGACGGTGCTGCAGAAATGCTAAAAATGCAACATATTTGTGCTTATAATGGACTCCCCTGGGTGGTTACCGCCTCGTGAATTACATTTTTAGACAGCTATCGTCGAGCTGGACAAGCTGTAATTGACACGTAACGCTGCGTCTTACCGTTTTCGAGATATTCGCGGTCAAATGACCTACATTTAGGCACAGAGTTTCGGATTTGAGGGATCCATGGGGGCACCTCTCCCAAAAAGGGAGAAGACACATCCGGGACACATACCATCATGCAAAAATTCACGCCGATCGGTGCCACCGTTGCCGAGATAGCTGTAACCGGGCATAGAAACGGCGAACTTAGTACCCTGTCATACTAACGTATACCGGGTAATAAATAAGTAAGCGTGGTGTGTACGACACAGCGCGAGGCGTGTCGGGCATGAGTCCTCTGCGAATGTTCGGTCTTGTCAGCGCTGTTGCCATCCTGCTGGTCACTGTTCTCTACGCGCTCTGCCTCTGTCTACATTACAGGTCAGTCACTGTCACTGATCCAATTAGGTAAGTGTATTTATATAGCGCACTTTTTGTAGTACCTCGCACTCAAGGCGCTCCGGCATCGATCACACGCATGTTACCTGCAATTACACCAATGCATGCTTTTACCTCGTAAGCGTTCACCAGATGGCGCCTCCTCAGACCGGTTGCAAACATCTAATTGCAGTATACTAGTCATTTATCTACCCCGAAAGGATGAAAGGCTGAGTCGGCCTGGTTGGCTGACCTACAGCGGACGGTTTATCGACATAAGTGGTCACCCGTCAGCTGCAGGTCGAGCGCAGGACAGGGAAAGTTCGCCGGTCAAAGACCAACGTTCTACCACTGTACTATGAAACCAACTATTAGCACTATTGGCATACCAAGTGACATACTGGGGGCAAAGACACGAGTCCCCCAGCGGGATCCACGAAGACAAAGATAAATTTGGGACAGACTATTTTGTTGCAGGGAAGCCTTAGATCTCTCTGAGTATTTTTTTTTAATTTCAGTTTAAAGTCGTGTTACAAATCAACTGACAGATGAAGTCCCTCTGAAACTGGAGCTTTTGTGTAATAATGATTATAGCAGTATTATTAATTTTCGTGACGTAACCACGCTATATAAATAATAATTTGAAGTGACCGAAGTTCAAAGCGAGATTCAAGGACCGGACCATATGGAACCCATTGTCGGTGTCTTGGGCGCCTATTTGTGTTATTTTGCCTCTCGGATTGAAATTCCTTCAGTTCTATGCCATTGTATTTGGTGAAGTGTAAGTTCGACGGTAGAATTTGTCCGTTTGTCTGTTTGTTTGTCTGTCTGTCTGTCGCTAAAATGCAAAAACGCGATTTTCTCAAAAAATTAAGCAATTTAGAGTTATGGTCTCTATTAACGACCTATAGGAAGTCGTACATGGGCTTTTCAAAGAACCCATTATTGGACATCTAAAATCCAAGATGGCGGAGATCCGCCATCTTGAATTTTGACGCAAAAATGCAAAAACTGGGCTTTTCAAAGAACCCATCATTGGATCCCTACATCTCCGCCATCTTGAAAATCGACAGGACGTTTTTTTCTGCCGAGGGTGGTCCGATTTGGATAAAATTTCGCAGACTGGTACAGAATGACATGTCGATTGCGATGATGTGTGGAAATGGAAACAAGATGTAGAATTCCAATATGGCGGATATTTGGGCGAATTCAGTGGTTTATCATCCCAGAGCCACGTATCACATTGCAGGGTGCTGCCACTTGGTGAATTCACTGCCACGATTCCAGAGCCACATGCCACATTGCAGGGTGCAGTCATGGTATGGATGACTGCAGTCTCATCATCTCTCATATGGTAAATGAGTGTGCCCCCCCCCCACAATTGTGCCCCCCCCCACAATAAGCCTTTAACAAACTTCTTGACAATACTTACACTTTATGGCTACAAAAGCCTAGACGTGTTACGGATGAGTGACTAGTCTACTGTCTATAGCAGTGATGTGCAAGATACTTTGAGGTATCTTGAAATACTTTTTATTTCTTTTTCACTCATTCATTCAAACTTTAAAGAAGTTAAAAGTATAAAGCAGAGTGGAATATAAACAATAATAGTTAACTAGTTTAGGGTAATGACAGGGCGGAAACCGCCTCTTACGAGATACCACAAAATGTAAAACAAGTTATACAGTAATATAAGCAGTTACACACAAGAACATTTCAACCCAAAGTAAAACAAAACGCAATGAACAAACACACACTTGAATAGTAAAACTGCACGCCCGATATGAAAACCCTGGTTTCGATGTATTTGACAGTTTAGATATATTTTATTTGCGTTTCAGAAACATTTAAAAATGCGTTAAAATCAACAGATTTGATCGTTATCTTAAAGGCTGTTAAGGAACTAAAATCGACAATGTCTTCAGGCAGAAAGTTCCATATATCAACAACACGGTTTACAAAGAATGCAGCTACAACATTTGTACTACTTCTTTGCTTATACAATTTATACGTATGACCTCTGGTATGATTTAACACAGCGTGCTTAAAGAAATCGTCAAACTTTACATCGACAAGTCCAAAGACAACCTTGTAACACCAGACTAAGTCGATATGTAGACGTCGTAGCTCGAGAGTAATTAAGTTTAATCGCTGTAATCTACGAGTACTTTCGTATAAATAAAACGTTTTTATACTGACGCGCGATATTGATACAGCAAATCTGTCCGTCCGTCCGTCTGTCCGTCCGTCCGACTGTTACGTTCCGGTATCAGATGAAAACGGCTTAACATATCGTCACAGTTTTTTCACCATACGGTAGCCCAATCATTCTAGTTTTACCAGCATCAAACATCTTCACGAAATTCCGTCGGGGTGTCCCCCTGCAGTGGCGCTAAATACAGGTGGGGTATAAAAAATCGCGATTTTCTACCAATAATCGCTATATCTCGTAAACGATGCAAGATATCGCCATAGTTACTACCTTCAAACGGCATAACCTAGTCAATATGTGCTTTATTTACATGAAAATTACAGGCTCTATAGCCGATGGGATGCTGAGTGTGCAAATCTGAAAATAATTTGTCTTTTGATTAAATGTTCTTTGCTAGCAGCAGTTTAAAAGAGAGGTGCCGGTCGAACGCTATAGTCCGACGCTCTACCATTACCCGAAGGTAGGTCATTTACCCCCGGACCTTAACCAAGGGGGCAATTGACCGGGAGAGGGCGTTTGACTGGGGGCATGTGACGGGGGACACTTGACCGGGGGACGGGGGTAAATGACCTATACCTTTGGCATAGCGTAATGATACGGCATCGAAATATAGCGATCGAGTGGCACTTCTACTGATTTCTTTTGAAACTGCTGCTAGCAAAGAATATTTAACCAAAACAAATTATTTTCAGATTTGCAGACTCAGCATTCCCTCGGCTATATTGCCTGCAAATTTTCATGTAAATAAACTGTGTATTGACTAAGTTATGCCGTTTAAAGCTCGGAGTTCGGTAATTATGTCTCACCGTGTATATACACTGCACTTGCCAGTGATATAATGCAATGAATGCTATGTATAATGCATGCAAAAAAATTCAACACTCTTAACACTAATAATAGCAAATTTAGCCATAAGACACAGAAGTATGGGGATTATTATCATTCTACATTAAATACTTTCCATAAAAACACCATGCTGTAATGCTCAGTAATTCAAATGCATACGTGTGTGTTCAATAGGCTAAGTTAATTAAAGACAGTTTTGCAACAGATTAATTTTCAAATACAATAAAAACTGACGAATCGTTTCAAAAAGCGTCTTACAGCCAAAACATTGTATAAAGGTAAAAAAGGTAAAGGAGCGTATAGTTCTTCGTGAAACAAACAACGACATTTTATCCCCCAAACCATCAATTTTTGGCCAAAAACAAACGGGAGTTTTTTTTACCGAAAACACTCAACAATGGGACGCTCAAGAATAAACTACCCTTAATCATCATCGTTGCCCTATAAAAGTTGCATAGTGAATAGGCAAATCAGGGCCAAGGCGATTCCAAATATGGCACTTTTGACGAGTTTTTTTTTATCCCAACCCCATAAGCCCTCAAATCCTTAAATTTTGCATTACAGTTATCAGTTTATTTGCTTATAAGTTATTGTTCCCGTCATCATAGATGCACTTGTGCTACAGACTTTTTTTAATGCAACTTGGGTTTGCACTGAAACACACACCTGACAAAATACTTGCAAACACTTGTGGTACTCCACACAACAAGCCATCTCGTGAACAACTTTATGGTTTGTTCGCGCGCGCACACACACACACCTACACACACAGAGAAAGACACGCCAAAAACAATACCAGCTTTCGCAATCATGATTAGTAATTACGAAAAGCCTTGATATGCTATGCCAATTTACATTCTTACAACAGCTCTGTTAAGGCCCGTTTATAGCGACACAACTCAGCTCGACTGACCTGCTTCGCGCTGATCGGCAATGCAATGATCGGCGATCGGCAATGCAACTGATTGGCTGTACGCTGCAACTGGGCCAGTTGCATTGCCGATCGCCGGCGACAGTTGAGTTGCGTCGGTGAGGGTGTCTATAGCGACGCAACTCGACGTTGAGTTGAGTTGCGTCGCTATAAACGGGCACATTCATGATCAGTTGATCACCTTATTAAAGCTATAGGCTCAGAAAAATGCCATGTCTCTGTCTCCTTGATTTATATGCTGCTTTCGATACCATCGTACCACAATATCTTACTAGCTCGTCTGTCGTCTTGGGTAAAAGTAACACGCAACTTACTAAGCCGCCGCTTGCGATAGCGACAGCGGCTTAATGCGATGGGCCTGCCAATCCGTTTGGCTGTATGTTTTTCTGTCAGTCTGCCTGGCGCCAAAATAAAAAAAACGCAATTTTCTCAGAAACTAAGTAGACCTATGGTCTCTATACACGACCTATAGGAAGTCGCACATGGGCTTCTCAAAGAACCCATTATTCCGTTTATCCGACCCCTAAAATCCATTACGGCAGAGATCTGCCATCTTGAAAATCGACATGATGTTATTTTTCTGCCGTGGGTAGTCCGATTTGGATAAAATTTCACAGACTGGTGCAGAATGACATGTCGACTGCTGTGATATGGTCGAAATAGAAACTGGAAGTAGAATTCCAGTATGGCGGACCTTTGGACGAATTCAATGTCATGATCCCCGAGCCACGTGCTACATTGCAGGGTGGAAAAATTCCATCCGCCATTATTGAAAATCGTTCTGCGCCGTATTTTATTTTACTTTTGTTTTCCTATGCAACTGCAGTTTGGGCTTCGGCGAGCGGCGGGTTTTGTATCGTCTCCGATACACTTGTTTCATTTTATTTTTACCGCTCGATGAATTCAAAGCGCACTCTTAATCGTCAAAATAATGTCAATTCACCCGTCTGTCTGCCTGTCCGTCCCTCCTTCTGTCCGTCACAGTCTAGTAATGTGTCAAAAGGGATAATCGCTCAGCTGTCAAAACCACATTTTAGCCCCGTTCTCTGGTTTCTGGAGATACAAAATTTCGCCAAAAACTCCAACAGGTGACTAGCTACGCTAAGGTTGGCGTGAGTGAAAGTAGCCGTTTGAGACCAATAGTCGCCTATACCCCGCAAATGGTACAAGTTACAGTCGTAGTTACTACAGAATACGAATAGAAAACCGTACACGATCTATCGAATGGTGCCAATTCCAATGACCTTGAGTGACCCCTAGCCTAGATTTCAAAGTCACGATATTTTTCAATGTCAAATAACTTGATAGTGGTACTAGAGCTTTACTTACAGTGGTAGACTAATAGGAAGCATATGTGATCTAGCGATCGGTGCCATTGTCAACTACCTTAAGTGACCTCTAACCCAGATTTCAAGAGCATGCCATTATTTGACGTTGAGTAGCTCAGAAATGATGCAAGATAGAAACATTGTTATACAGTTGACTAATAATAAGAACACGCCGTACTCATGGAGTGGTGCAATTTAGAATGAATGATCTCGAGTAACTTAGCAAAATTTTCAATGACACGGAGCATCGCGCGGCCTCTCTGCGACAGCTGAGCCTCTTGTTCATTTTGTGTTGTCTTGTTGACATTTACAGTAGTCGATAAGAATTCGAGTTAGTCGCTTACTAAGGTGCTGCTACGACAGCGATAGCGCCTTTACGCATTGGTTCTGTTCGTCTGTTGGTCTGTCTGCATGTTTGTCTGTCGCCAAAATGCGTACACAAAAACGCAATATTCTCACAAAGAGCTATGGTCTCTACTGACGACCTATAGGAAGTCCCACATGGGCTTTTCAAAGAACCCATTATTGGACCCCTAGATGGCGGAGATCCGCCATCTTGAAAGTCCTGAAATGGCCATATCTCAACGAAAGATCAACTGATTTTGATGAAATTTCGTACACAACAGCAAATTTGAAACTCGACGACAGTCAGATGACCAAATATTATTTTTTAAATTCAAGATGGCGAACGGCCGCCATATTAAAAATCGTTTTTTTGGCCGTAACTCAACAGCCGACTGTCCGCTTTCAGTGAAATTTGCACAGGCAAGCATGGCGATAGAGGTCACGTGACAAACTCTAAATTTACAAAATTCAAGATGGCTGATGGCCGCTATATTGCAAATCGTTAAATCGCCATATCAATGAAAAATCATCTGATTTTTGATGAAATTTGGTACACAACAGCAAATTTGGAACTCGATAACAGCCAGATGACCAAATATGAACATCTTTAAAATTCAAGATGACGGACGTCCGCTTTTTTAAATGTTGTTTTTTGGCCGTAACTCAGCAGCCTACTGCCCGATTTCAGTGAAATTTTGCGTGGGAAGCAGTTTTTCACGGAATTTCGGTAATGGGACAGCTAACGGCGTTCCATGGAACGTAGTTTTTGCCGCGCGATGCTATGCAGCGCGGCCTATGCCGTCATGCGGTGTCTGTCTGTCCGTCCGTCCGTCTGTCTGTGTGTCCGTCACGTTCGTGAATTCTGTCAAAACGAATAAACATATCATAATTTTTTTCACCATCGGGTAGCCACACCATTCTAGTTTTTCCGTGCCAAACGGCATAGCAATATTCCGACGGGAACCTCTTTAACGGGGGCGTCGAATGCAGGTGGGTATGGCAGAAATTGCGATTAGCCTATATCTGGCCGACTGCCTGTGTTAACGCTGCAACAGGCCAGGTGTTGTAAACACGGTCGCAGGTGGACCACGGCTACCGTCTCGCGAGTTGTAACACATCGCTGGTAGTAAGCGGCGGTGTTGATTGTGGGAGAAGACGACGAAATGTTTATGACAAGAAGCCTCAACGTTACGCCAAAGACAACAGAACAGCGCATTTAACTGCACGCAGTGGTAAATCTGTAGCCTACATAACTAACAATAACTCTGCTGGACGTTTTGTACTGTTGAAGCTAACTACTGACAGACATGAAGCATCGCGCGGCCTCTTTGCGACAGCAGAGCTACTTATTTTGTTTTCCTAATGTAGTTTGGGCTTCAGCGAGCGAGCGACTCCTTTCGTATTGTCTTCGATACACTTGTTTACATCAGCGATGTAAGTTCTGTCTTCAGTAAAGTTGACACAGGTATTCAATTATTAAGCGCCTCACTTTACGTTAGTAAAAGAGGCGTTTATTGAGATAGGCTGTGTCGTGACGTCGTTGGTCGTTGGTTGGTTGGTTGGTCGTTGGTCGTTGGTTGGTTGTCACGCGCGTGCACTGTGGCCAAAAGGTGCATCCTAGGCCTATAGTTACTATGGAACACTAATAGGAAACCCTACCCCAGGAATTCAATGGTACAACTTTCGACCCCCTGGGGTGACCCCTAACCGGGGAATGGGCCCCCCGTGACGGACCGTGAGGCGCTTTTTGTCAAATTACTTTGACCTCTTGTTATTATACAGCTAGTCGTTGTGTTGTTAATGTTATTCTTTAACCTGACTTTCACGCGCTGTGTGGAACAGACGAAGAAGCAGGCGTGAAGAAGAACAGTCAGAGGACGTGAATGAGGTTGCTGTCGTGTTGCATCAAATTAACGTACTTGAAGAATCTAGTTGAACAAAAAAAGGAAAACTAGAAAACCTACTCGACCTAA
>Ga0209149_1002248_pt1 | contig 10661 bp, 8 predicted proteins | sample WorMetTyACAVOLI2_FD_187423 | JGI IMG/M metagenome (GOLD analysis project Ga0209149, IMG submission 187423) | Marine gutless worms symbiont microbial communities from Max Planck institute for Marine Microbiology, Germany - Olavius algarvensis... ...
AAATGGAAAAGGGGAGGGAGGGAAGGGAAGGGAAAGGGAAGAGGGGAGGGAGGGAAGAGGGAGGGGAAAGGGGAGGGCAGGAGGAGCGTTCCCGCAAATAAAAATTTACGACTACACCCCTGGATGTTTCTACAGTAAGTTGTTGTTTGTATGCCGTAGGCTGAACGACCTGTAGTCTATAGACATCCTGCTATCAGCACTCGTATCTTCTTTCCATTGCATTTGTTCTCGACACGTTCATGTCATCGCCTGTCAAACCGCCGAACATCGTCTATCCGTCCTGTTCTTCTTCTTCCAGGAAAACATTTTGCTTCTGTTTCACCCTCAATTGTAGCCAGAACCACGCTATCATTTCTTTTCCAATGGCAGTACTTGGAGAGTTTCCGATGCTTAATTTGCTCTAAGATGCCTTTTCTTCTAGTATACCAGTCTTCTCAAGTTCTCCAGAATCCATGTGTTCTCAGCATCCGACGCCATTCCGACATCTCAAAAGCTGTGAGTGTGTTGACCAAACAACAAAGGCGAGTCGCCAGAGTTGGCGTCGCGGAAACACTGAAGTGCCTATACGAACTACAAAAGTCCGGTCAGTGGTGACGTTGGACAGTCGAGGAAAATAACTGTCATGAAATTTGAAGCGTCTACCTTCATCCGTTCCACAGATATGAGGTGTCCCAAATGTAGCGGCAATGTGTCTTTCACTGGCTAGCATACTCCAGACCCAGCCTCAGTAACAATTTCGTCATGATCGCTGAGTATTTCTATGATTCCGCCAGGCCCGCCAGAGCAAAGACCTTAGATAAGGTCTTTGCGCCAGAGTGACTGGCAGGCGGAAGCGTTATGTTGTCGGGTTTGTCCATTCGTTCGTCTGTTTTGAAAAAACGAGTCAATCGATTTTGATACAAATTGGTACAACTGGTCTACATGGGCATTAAACGATCACCTTTAATAGTCAGGAGGTCAAAGTTCAAGGTCACACGACACCGAAGACAGATTTGGAGGCCTGGTGCATTGAGGTATTATTCTCGAACCTTGGGTCGAGTAGCTTTTCTACTATTCACGTTATGATAATTGTGACAGACTACTGTGCCGAACAGAAACCTCCTGTCAAGTCAGGCATGAAGTTTGGCGCGAGCAGAACGGACGAGCAGTTCCAGCGACTCTCATAGAATGTTTCTTGGCAGACCTGCGCCATCTGGCGAGCGGAGTGTACTACAGCCGGCATTAGGTCCAAGTTGCGCGTACACAGACGCCTCTGTTGTCTCGCCATTCCTTCACTGGTCGGCGGCCGACACTCCGACGTCCTGTTCCAGTACGAGTTCCTCCGCTTTGCCACCGCCCTGACATACAGTCATCTATATATCATCTGCCGGTTAAATTTTAAAGGTCGAAACAGTATAAGAATTTCTATCTGTTTCTGGCCTAATTCGCATCAGTGCGAAATAAGCGTCCTATTTTAGGCATCGTCGTCATCATCATGATCTTTATATAAAGGTTGACAAACCGCAACCAGTACAAATAGTTAGTAGAATAAACATAAAATAGATAAAATTCACATAATATTATATGTCCAACAGTTAGTATGTTACATCATTAATAAATGTCCTTGAAAAGTAATCTGTTTATAAAGTTAGAGTCAGTGAGACGGCCAGTGCGTGTGGGCAGAGATCTGTTGTGCACTCTTTGCCTCAGCTCGTAGTGGTCTGCAGCTACTGCGGGTGGCGGGAGGAGGCTGTGGAGAAGATGTTCGACATTGTTGTCTATCTTGTTCAAGAGCCTATCGTCAGGCCAACGTTGTGACATTACGTTCGCCTTGTAAATGTCATCGCAAATACGTCTGTCGTATCTGTCTGTGTGTGAGGGTGGTGTATCCTACGCAGATGGTTGCACTTTTCGACAATATTTTCTACCAACTATAATAACTTAGGTACTCGGATGGACAGTTTGTGTTAAAATTTTGGAAAGAAATTAGAAGGGATTCTAGGTGATCGTGCAAGTTAAATGGAAGAGGATGAAAAATTGGAGTTTTAGACCAATATCTTGCTTTGTTTAGGAAACGACTGGAAGATATGGCCATTTTTACAATGGTCATAGTTATAATAGAAGACAAAAGGAACTCGTATACGACATATCGAATGGTGCCATTTCCAGTTACATTTATAGTGACCTTCAATGCACACTTCAAAGGCACACAATCTCTTTTTTAAATTTAATAGATAATATAATTATGACTTGTGTTTTTTCTGATTTCACGTTTCACCTGAAGTTTAGTTTGGACACTTTTCCGACACGTGCGTTTCATTATGGGCCCGTAACGTTCGGCTATCTAATCTACCGGTTATTATGGGCCTTTTCGATCAGATCGTACAATCAATCCCAACAGCTAATAAGCGTTCTTTATATTATTACTAAAGTACCGGTAATAAAAGGCCCAATACGCTGACGGCACGTAACGGTTATTTCTTGTCACTAATAGCTAACGACGTAATGTGAGACTGCCAATAAATTGCGTTAAAGTTTGCGTGTTTAATAACATCGACAACAATCAATCAAACAATTTTATTTTTAGGAAACTAAAATTAAGGACGTACGAATTCTTGTATAATTATCTTGAAATCATTAGATTTTATTCTGTCAAGCAGATAACTTTATTAGTAGTAAAACGTTTATTTTATGTCATAAACTTCGGCGTCGTTTATAAATCGCATATGACACGCAGTTGCGTCTCATTTGCACAACGACGTGAGCGATTTCCGGGTCAGAACAGACCAACCAAGTCGTAAGTAAATTAAAAGTACATAAAACGCTACGCCACCAGTCGCACGGTCGTAAACAGCTCGCTTGACCACGACGTCTCAACTGACCACAACACGCTCTGCAGTGGGGTGGTCAGTCTGATCAAGCTACACCGGCCCAGTTAGCACGCAGCTACCGAACCCCGGCCCAGAAATGTGCAGCCGACTAGCGTATCGGAATGAAGCAGCGAGCCAATAAATCAGATGAGATAGGCCTACAGCGCCGCATGGCGCACGAGTGTAATTGGACCACGTTCGTTGTATCATGTTCTCAGCATTTCTATCTATACACATATGACGTATTTATACAACTGAATAAGATAACTCTGTCGTTGATCGACTGAGTTACTTCAAGCGACGTAAACCTCACAAACCTGTTTATCTGCACTGCACTAATGATTAAAACGAAACGCATGTGGATGTGATAAATGGCTGGCAAACACAGCTCGACAGTCAGGGCTGTTCCAGAAATTATCCTCAGGGGGTGGGCGGCAAATTTTTTGACTTCTCCATCCCCAGGACACGCGGAAAGGCACAAACGCCCACCCCCAGGATAAATCGGAATACCAGCTGCCCCACCACACTTGAATATCCTCGTCACTAGGACAAACTTGACGTTATTATGCATCCACCCTCCGGACAAAAAAAAACCGTTGCCGCCCCCCCCCCTGAGGATAATTTCTGGAACAGCCGTCAGTACGTTTGTCATCAGTCTGATGATTGATGACAAACGTCATCATAACCAGCGATTTCGCACAGACCTACGAGGCTACGCGACCATAGTAGTCATGTTGACGAGATTATACAGAAACGCATTTCTCGATCCACAACTATCGCAATAAACATAAAATAACCAACCTTGATGATCTTCTATGACCTTGAACGACCATAACGCAACAGTTTATCATTCTTTATAATCATCGTTTTACAAGTTTACAATGATGGAAAATTCTTCAGTTACATAAACAGGACACTTAGGCCTATTTCACAGTGACGAGACATGCAATAAATGATGGTACTAGTAAACAAGCTTTAAAAACACAATTAGGCCTATGCACGAGTTAGGGATTTAGGCCTGCTGGAACGAAATCACACTAGAACGAAAACCTAGCCCTAATACTAACCCGACGCTTTAGATTGAAGTTGGCTTTCGTTAGTGGGATTTCGCTTTAGTGGTAGGCGTACGTTCCCGAGGAGGTCCCAAGCAGGTAGGCCTACGAGAGACGCGGACAGACGTACACGCGGACAGACAGACGAGCGCAACTACCTCCTTCATACAGGGCGGGACATAAAACGACAATAAAAAAAAGTTATAACGAAGAACTCACAGCCAGCGGATGGCGTCGACTCTAATGACTGCCGTAATAAGCAGCAGGTAGATGACAATCATCAGCACTGGTGAACGTCGACCGCTGCCGCCACAAGTCGTTGTTCGGCATCGAGTTCTACGTTCAGCCACGTCATCACAGTGCAGATGACGCGTGTGCCAACACGACAGTGACATGCTGCTGTCGACAAGTTGAACTAGAACATGAACCAGCAACAAAGCGGCGACCACGTCCGACTGCTTCGTCGTGTGCTCTACGTCGACCACTTAGCGCAGATCTAAGGAAACTCGCGTGTCAGCAGCGGCGTTACTTCATCGTCAGCAGCATCAGCATCCGCTGTAGACAGACGCAGCTGATCGTAACAGCCTATCAGCATCTGTCGACTTCTCACTAACGAACTCGCAGTGCGTCAACATTTTTACGTCTCGCACAGCACGCGGCCGTCATAACGGCTGCACAGTGGTTCGTTGTTAGCAGGCGTCGACCACAATATAGTTGCTGTCCTCAGACGCGGTCGTCAGAGCGGTCTGCCTGCTGGTGCCGTGATGCTGCTGCCCTGTGCCGCCTGCCTGTTTACCCCAGACGCCCGTCATCAAACACTTCGAGCACCCTACACGTCTACTAGGCTGTTCCTCGCCATCTCGTTAGGCGCCCTGAGCTCCCGCTGGCCACGCCCTCATCGCCAGGTTCAGCAGTCTTACCGCAGAGGTTAATGGCTTGCCTGGGGTACGAAGTAGTGAGCAGTTGGCCGGTTGATGACGGCAGGCGGGCCGCGGCAGTTCGGGCACCGTGACGGCCGGTGTTCCTGCCGGCTGCCGTACGTGGCCCACCAGTACACCTATTAACCGGCAATAAAATCTGTCGACCGCGCGTCCAGCGTGCATACACTGATGCTAGCGCAGACTGTCAGATTGCTCAGCGTGTTGCCGGAAAACAACAGTCAACAGCTCCACTTCCTTGACGCCCGCTCAGTGCTCACTGATTCCACTTATTCTCATTTCGGTTTATGAACAGTTTGTTGCTGTACTATTTTCGCTAGATGTTCGCTCTATCTGGCACAGCGCTTGCAGTCCAGATATATGTCGAAAATAATGAAATGCAGTGTGATTGTACGTTGTACTGTTAGTATTAGTAACTAAGTGGATTTATAAACGGCGCACTTTTAGGCAAATATCACAAGGCGCCTGTTGTACCTGTCAATTCTGTTATAGGATGTACACGACCTTAAGCCTCGACGAATCGCCTGCGCATAATTGAGGATGACAGACCAGGCTTTGCATAATACAATACAATTTAAGTGGAACACGCAGCAAATGTGCAGGCCAGCAATACAGTTGTAATGTAAATGAAATGTAAATGCCAGTTTGTATAGCGCATAGTCGATGCGCAGTCGTAAGTTGTAAGCAATAAACCCAGTTCTAAATTAACCCTTTATGGACACATTAAAACCGCAGAGCAACGGACCATAGCAATACGGTGATTGGTACACTGGCCGTTGATGGGTGGGCTGTTACATTTGGTACAGCGAAGAGGGGCCTGAGCGGGCTGCGGCCCCGCTCAGTCCCCTCCTCGCTGTACCAAATCTAACAGCCCACCCATCAACGGCCAGTGTACCAACTTCATAATATTATTCGATGTGGCACTATAATTTGCCTCTGCACTCTAAAGGGTTGACGTAAACAAGCAGTGCTGGTTAATGAATGAGTTCCATAGTAAACTACATAAGAAGTTCTTATGTAGTTTACTATGGGAGAACAAAGAATGGCCACATGTCGAGGCAGTGTGTAGTGTGTGTGGTACGCGATGTCATGTTGGCAGGTAAATAGCATGCAGACACTATGTAGAAAGAAGATTTGATCTTGTGAAACAATTCTGCGCAAGACTCTTCAAACAGTTAACTTGTATAATTTTGTACGTGTCGTTGCGAGTTACTATTGTGACGAAACGTCTGTTGATAAAAGACGATACGTGCTTTACTGCTATTAATTTAATCGCGAATTCCCAACCACTAACAAAAACATAGCATTACCAAAAGTTTCACGTTGTAGAATAATAAAAAAATTATGATATAATCTCATAGATGTCGCCTAAACCTATACGGGTTCATTGGCGGAGGAAATGAAAATTTACAGTAAAATTTATTGAAACGTGGCTGAGTGTTCAACAGCTTCAACGACTAGGTCTTTAATGACCGATATTCTTTAACTTGCAAGAACCGGACTATTGTTGGTCTTCGTCATCCTTCACGACTGAAACAGACCGTAAGGAACGGCCATAAATGCAGCTGCAATCATTCATGTCTGCACTTTATTCGAGTGTGTATGTGTTTATTGGCGCAGAAAGCAACAAATGTAGCTATCGACTGTCGGCGTCAACTCGCGCACCGCTATCTCTAAAAGTCACCGCACAGATAAACGCGCACCTGGGGTCATCCATGTGAAGGAGCACGCGTGAGAGCGGTAAGCATAAAGTCGATTTATTAATTTATTATACGTCCTACTGAAGGCAGCGTATTCATACACGCAATAAGTGCAAATTTTATAACGTTGGCTATGTTTTGGCAATTACCTGATAATTTGCAGAAGCTTTAAAATTAGGGACCTGCGAAGCTTCGAGATTCGATTCGAATCAGAATCGGACGTCCCGCTTCGATTCGATTCGAAAGTGACGGGCCGATTCGAAAATTTCGAATCGCCGCGCCTGCCACGTTTGCCGTCGTACCATAAACAATACTCACTGTTCAACGACAAATTTCAATCGTTTCGGCATTGCTACTGGGATTTATATTGAGTTTAATTAGACCTACTTGTAGTTAGAGCATGCACACTACTGCTATAGTATCCTAGTAGCGATCGCGCAATATTTTTGACGAATCCGCACAATTACGACCTTGCATGCAACAGGGCAGCCTAGTACGCCTAGAAAGTAACAAAACTCCTATATGGCAATCAACAAAAAAATAACATTGAAGCTGTAAACGACTATCCGCCGATTCCAGTGGCGGTGCCAGGATTTATTTTCTGGAGGGGCTAGGTCCCTTTCCCCTCCCTTCCCTTTCTCCTCCCCTTTCCTCCCTCCCTTACCTTTCCCCTTCTCTCCCCTTTCCCTCCTCTCCCCTTTCCCTCCCCCTATCCTCTTCCCCTCTTTTTCCCTCCCCTGCCTTAGAAGTAGGACCCTTTAAATCCAGCTAGGGGGTCTAGGGGAGCGCTGTAAGCTCCCCTAGCGGGTCCGGGCCGCCAAACGCGTTTTTTTGCATTTCACAGTTAAATTTAGGCCTTCTGTGATGGCACTTAATGATAATTTTCACTGGTGAAAATCACACAAAAAACAATGAGGTGTAACCCATATTTTGTGTATTCACATCTACTATATATTTCAGTTTAGTCCTGCTCTATCTATTAATTGGTAGTTACTAGTTTTAGAAACATCTGAAAGCAAGTCATCCAGTCGGCATATGGGAAAGACTGAAGCCTGAAGAACTGATTTACTCTGTATCATAATCACAGTATGCACATAGTACTGTGTTAGTGCCAGTGTTACTGTGTTAGTGCACGTATAACACTGAGATAATTTATTTATTGAGACAAAGCATCACTTTACACAAAAATCTTGGGGGGGGGGGGCTTGAGCCCCTTAGCCCCACAGCTGGCGCCGCCACTGGCCGATTCGATTCGATATTCGATTCGAACGGTAATTTCCGATTCGCAGGTCTCTATTTAAAATCGTCATTTGTCGAGTGCAGTTTGAAACAGTGTTATAGAGCACGTAATATGCATTCATAGGAATCACGACTACATTACGCCTATGCCGGTTTATAAATTTTACGATGTACACGGTGGGCAAAAAAGTGTGCAACTCATGATGACGTAGTTCTTTAGGCCTATCTGGAGTAAGACTAGTGCGTTACATGTCACAATTATTACCCGTCATACGTTAGTACTGTATGGAAGCGTATATTGGTTGCTGTTTTTTCTCTGTCCGATTACAGATAGGCTTATCTGAGATCTCGGCGACGGCGGCACCGATCGGCGTGAAATTTTGCACGATGGTATATGTACACGTCGGTCCCGGACATGTTTTCTTCCCTTTTGTGTATAAGTCGAGACGGAATTCTACATGTTCACCCTCTGCCTTACTCACAATATTACACATTATACACGATGTATAATTTAGACCCTGGCTACACGGAAACTGGGAAGTTGCAAGTTTCGACGTCATAACCAACACGGATCGCTGGACGGGTCGCCAGTGCATGCATACACATCACACGGTCGCTTCCTTGCATCATTGCATGCGATGACATTGACAGGTGGCAGTTCATCGAACTAAATCACCGGTGATCGAGTAGTCCGCACCTCAGTGCTATTGACTACTGACTAATTGTTACTATGAGATCGATTTTGCAGCTCGATCTAGTGAGAAAGTTCAAAAGATCCCGAGACGTTTATCATCTGAAGCGTGTTCTGTTAGACCGCGAGGACAAGGTTCGTCAGAACCGCTGCCAATAACCAACTGCCAAAATGATTGGCCACCCACGGTGACTTCCGTCTCAATGACAGATGTTTACAATCAGCGTTGATTGTGAATTTTGAGTGAAACCTATGATACAAAACTTGAACGTCGTTTTTAAATTATTATTTTTCGCTTAGCATTGTTATGCCCTGACCGCAGAGAAGGGGGCAAAAAGCGTTGCTTTTGGCCGTCAGTCCGTCCGTCTGTCCGTCGAGAACCCAAAGGCCTAACGTGCCCAAATACGGAAGGAAGGTTCCCTACCTTGGATGCGACTCGCACACCAGTTTTAAGGCCAAACGGTCAAAGATCAGGCCCTCGTCAGGGTTAGAGGCGTGCGGGGGCATATCGTGTCGGCCGAACCCGGCGGCCACACTGCTTGTTTCAATAAATTTGTACAGAAAATTTTTTAATGTGATGAGTGACATGCAACGCACCAGTCCTACTTCAAATAAATTCCTGAACAATATTATACATGAATCACCTTCCTATACGAGAGCTACACATTTTAAAAAGGCACTATTTTGTCGCACCCTGTGCATGTATACGAATTGCGAATAATTGAATTATGAATTAATATTAAAAAATCCGCGTTGCAGTCAGGTTTTAATATAAAACTAGATAGCTTGATACCGCGCGCGGTCATATGGCGCCTCTGTCGCAGCATGTGAACAAGTCCATTATGTTGGCAGGGGACATAAAGACATCGGGGCATAATAGCGTCCGCTGCGCACAGCCGCCTGCGGAGGCATAACACACTGCGTCTATCAGAACCGCGACACTGATGGATACAGAGACAGACGGCAGTGGCGTAGCCAGGAATTTGCGAGACGGGGTGCGTATATTGCGTTCTTTTCTCGATTTAGTATACGCCGATTTCTTGATCCAAACATTAGCATCTGCCGTTAGCCTTCAACTTCCTTCCCCACTGTAAGCTCTTTCGGGGATTGTTCGCATGCCTATAGAAGCTGTGATCCACCTAAAACGTTATGATTCGAAAAACGTAAAACAAAGCCAGTGACAGTGACGCTTTTGGTCACTTCGTATTGCTTGACTATATAACACATTACTATTGTATAGAAAAACTGCACACAGTCTATCTAAAGTTGTATAAGCCAAAGCTCTAAAACAGCAAAAATTAAAATGTTTAGTAATTATAGGTTTTACGTAGGCCTACAGGTCACTGAGAAATCGTGTGTAAAACATTATGTATTTTTCTCACAGAGGGGGTGCGTAGGCCTAGGCACCCTACGCAGTTTGTACATACAAGGTGCGTAGGGTGCGTAGGCCTATACGCACCGTACGCACCTTGTAGGCCTATGTCTACGCCACTGACAGACGGACAGTTTGATGGCGGTCGAAGCCTGCACACAAAGTGCACGGAAAACAGGACGAGCATGAGGCAGATGGAGCGGGACTCAGTGGACATCTAACGGTGTCTGGACCACGGCAGGCATGTGTGTGTACGTGTATGTATAATAGTGTCTGCTGACCACATATACATTCAAACAATAAACAGGTAGCTGAGAGAAAGAACAGCGCGGTCGAGGCAATGAAGGACAGCTTGCAGCTTGCCCAGGAATTTACAGCTCTGTCCTCATTGACCTCACAACGATACACTGTGGTGTACGTACGTGGCTATCCGAGCGCGAACGCATTCCAAGACGTTTTTCACCAGACACGACGCTTCGCACGTACACATCTGCTTCACTGTCGAAGTTCAAAGAAGTCAACTTGTTCATCAGTCAAATTGCCGCCACTTACTACGTTTACTACATGCAACACGATCTCTTCCGTTTTCCGACTGATCATTATTAACACCGTGTCACAAAACATCCCTTTTTGCCGCGCGATGCGATGCATAAGCGCGGCCTACGTCGGCATGCGGTGTCTGTGTGTCTGTCCGTCACGTTCGTGAGTTGCGTGAAAACGAATAAAGATATCTTCGATTTTTTTTCACCATCGGGTAGCCAAGCCATTCTAGTTTTTCCACGCCAAACGGGATGGAGATATTCCGACGGGAACCCCGCTA
>Ga0209149_1002249_pt1 | contig 10660 bp, 5 predicted proteins | sample WorMetTyACAVOLI2_FD_187423 | JGI IMG/M metagenome (GOLD analysis project Ga0209149, IMG submission 187423) | Marine gutless worms symbiont microbial communities from Max Planck institute for Marine Microbiology, Germany - Olavius algarvensis... ...
AAAAAACTATGACCACATGTTAAGCCATTTTCATCTGATACCGGAACGTTACGGACGGACGGACTGACGGACGGACAGACAGATTTGCTATATCAATATCGCGCGTCAGTATGCTGACGCGCGATAAAAACAGTCGAGTCCGCCGAATACACATGTCAAAGCCAGCAGTGCAACAGTATCAACAGTGCTGCCATCTTGCGAATGGAAATAAAACATGTCGCAGCCTATTACTTTTTAAGAACAATAATGTGGCGCGTAGATCTCAGGGGTTTGTACGCCAAAGTTCACAAAACGTGGCATTACGTGTAGAGCAACCATCTGTTCTTAACAAGTTTTTTTCAGAATTACAATATTCTGCCGCGTTCGGGCGTGAGAGCAGAAAGTTTGCGGATGTGGTCTGAAAATACGCCAAATTTCGTCACTTTTTGGCCCACCCTGTAGTTTAATGATGACCAGGAAAAAATCCAAGTAGTAACTTCTCTAATGACACTCAAGGTCCATCACGTGTAAAACTTTCGCGAACTTCCGTTAACCAGGGGCGGAGAAAAAGGCGGCCATAAAAATAAATAAATAAATAAATAAATAAAAACTCTGGCAAAATATAACATGGACGCCCGCTTACGCTGAGCGGGCGTCCATAACAACACACAAAGCAAGAGAGAATACAAAAGAAGACATAAGGATACAGCTGGTCATAAATCGCGTGTTTTCACTTTTCAGTTACTGGCTGCGCGGATCTGACAGCGTCTGGGCAGAGCGGTGCGGCTCATTGGATGGTACGTAACAGCGACACTGCGCTGTTTGGCTGTAACACGACGGCCGACACGTGGCGCATGACGTGCGACGGCAACCGGTGGATCGGCGTCCGTAAAAACTGCACCGCCATTCCTAGGCTCGGTAGGCAAACTTTCCAGGGCTGTTTACAATATTCGCACAGTATCTGTAAGCATAGCAATAATGCACTAATTTCAACATGGCAGCATGAGCAAAATTCTGATGTGGGTCAGTCGAAACTAACGAGATTTGTACTAGGCATATAGGCCTTTAATCTACAACGTGCCGCGAGTATTTCTATTACCTGCTTTATCATACTACTGCAGCTTGTTAGAGGCCTGTCGGCCCTATGTCGTTTGATACATGATGACTATGATGACGATGATGATGATGATATATGCAGTAAGAGAATATTTATTATACAGCAGGCCTATTTTGTTTTCGGGATTCTGTCGATGGTAAACATAAGTACGCTAGCAAATGTAGGTTACATGAGCCAACAGTGTGATGTTTGGCATGACAACATTTAGCAAACTGATATACTGAAAATGATGTTATTATAATGTTTCAGAACATCTGCATGACTCCAGCGTCAGCGTGTGGGATGTTTTCACAGCCTCTCAATGTACGCATTGCTACTTTCAATTATTGTCATAAATTCAGCCGCTTCCATCTGACATTCAATTAATTAAATGTCTATCATCTTCTTGAAACTACAGCATATGAATTTATTATGCGGTCAATAGCCGCCTAGAAAGTCACTTACAGACAAAACTTTAGCATGAAGTGATAAATGCAGCCTAATCATTTGCTTCTCTGGCGGACTATATAATAGAAAGTCATACGTGGTCTATCGAACCGCGCCATTTTCAATGACCTCGAACAACCCCAAACCCAGATTTCAAGGTCAGGCCATTCTTTGACGCTGAATATCTCCAAAATGGCTGAAGATACAGCCATAGTTACTATGAAAGGCGTACAGGAATTCAGGAAACCGTACCCAAGCTTTCAAATGGTACCACTTTCAATGATATTGAGTGACCTAGCTCTAACCCACATTTCAAGGTCACAATAATATTCAGCGTCAAATACCTCGAGTGATAGTAAGTCGTGTACGATCTATCCGTTTCCAGTGACCTCGAGTGACCCTTAACCTACATTTCAAGGTCATGGTGCAATATTTAGGCCTATAGATGCCCTCAATCAACGTTTTGTGTGCGCAGCTGACGCGCGATCTGTTTGCGATAGCTAAGTTCTTGTTAAAATAAAGTGAGATATTGGTCGAAAATCGTCAAATTTTCATAGCTCCTTCCATTTAACTTGAACGATCATCTAGAACCCCTACGAATTTTCCCCAAAATTTAATACAAACTGCCCATGTCTATAAGCTATTAGATAATGCAAAAATATTGCCGAAAAGTTCAACCCTGTTGGTAGGGCGCAACAACGTCACAGGCAGACGACAGACGACAGACGGACAGCTCATACTATAAAAAAGGCGAACGTAAAGGCCCGTTTATAGCGACACAACTCAACTCAACTCGACGTCGAGTTGAGTTGAGTTGCGTCGCTATAAGCGGACTTTTACGTAGTAACATACGCCTAAAACGGTATACTAGTCTGTTTGTATATGTGTTTCTCTTGTCTGTTTTCAGGGGCTGCTCTGGCAGTAATTCTTGGTATTGCTGTCGTCATCGGAATGATCATATTTCTTTTTGGTCTCATTTACATCCGAAGGTTTGGACCACCGTCGTTCGTTTAGTACTTACAGCGATGTAGAATTACTACCATGATAGCCAACGTATATATTTACTGTGCTGTGGTATCACAAGATAAACTTTACGTTGGCAACTTACAGTACGTGGCATTGACGTTATCATGTAATATATAGCTCGGGCGCTGATTATGGGAGATGTTGTTTATTTTAATCATGGACCAGAGTCACAAAGAGATGGTTGCATTGCATAACTGTTTCGCGTAATGAGGGAGTCCTTTTTGAGCCGAAAGTCATAGGGCCGTGCTGATTTCATTCCGTAGACAACTTGCTGCAACACGAGATAATTATGGGACTAGTCTGTTGCAATGTGTGCCTGTTCACCATCCGTATAGGCCTACTTGTTAGCTCTACTCACTGTGCGTCCACCCAGGAGGAACTGTCAGGCTGAGTTGACCGGACAATAACTGTAGGGACAGTCAGGTATACTTTTTTCTTAATGCTAGTTGTCATGTGGCCATCAGCTGACTGTCAGCTGGTCACCGATGTACGCGCCAGAAAACTGCGCTCTGTTGACACTCGAACGCTCGCTGTCAACCGGACCTGCAGCAGTTTCGGCGACAGGACGTTCGCTGCTGCTGCGACTAGAGTATGGAACAGTTTGCCGCATGACATGAGAAAATCGGAACTGTCATACGGCCAGTTCAGGCGGTCTCTGAAGACATTTTTATTTGGACAGTGAGACCACGGCGCATTGTGAACTGCTTAACTGCGCCGCCTAGAAATATTCTTACTTACTTACTTACTTACTTATCTGCAGTCCATCTATCTGTCAATTATGCCCCCCTAACCCTACTTACCTCCACTTGGCAACATCTGAGATGTGATGTTGGCATCGAAGAAATGGAATATTAACAGAACTGTCTCTATGCATACCGTATTGTCACGGAGTACAAGCTGTGGTATAAGCCAATGGCCAAAGTAATGGGAATGGGCGATTTTCGACCACCCGCAGCGGCAAAACCACTGAACCAATTTTAATAAAACTTGATATATACAGGGTGTTTCAAAAAAGTAGCCCTCCCCCTAAATTTTTTTTAGAATACTTTTACTTCGGTTAAGTCTTTTTGCGTTTAATTTTGCAATTTTGTTGGCAATTCATATCTACATATATCTGCCAATTTTTGTACATTTATCTTAAAATTTCATCAAATGGCGTTAATTTTTCCATGAGTACCCCTCGTTTTTACAGTGTCAAGTTTTAAATAGATTGAATGCAGACACTTCGTGAACAAGGACTTGGTGAGAAAGCCGTCATTTCCGGTTATACCCTGACAGAGGGTGAAAGTTGAGCACTGTTAAGTCTGCAGTCGAGTCGACCACACTGGCTCAGCCGTTCTGCGTAAACCAGGTAGTGGGACTGGGAGACCTGCCACAGCATCTGCATGCGCATAAAGACAATTTTCCTATTGGTAGGCCCTACCAAGCTTTAAAACAATGTCAGTAAAACGTTAATAGTAAAAAGTCAGACAGTTATCGATTATTTACAATTATCGGACACTGAGACACGCGATGAGGAAGAAATGACGTCATTTCCGAAAGCTGCATTTTTATTTTCTGGGTGAATAGGCCTACTCAAAACTTGAAAGGGTGAAAACGATGGGTACTCGTGGAAAAATTAACGCCATTTGATGAAATATTAAGATAAATCTACAAAAATTGGTGGATATGAACTGCAAATAAATTTGCAAAATTTCACGCAAAAATACTTAACCGAAATGAAAATATTCCACAAAGTTTTAGGGAGGCTACTTTTTCTGAAATACTCTGTAGAACTACACACTAGAGGCCACCCGGCATGCAAACTTTGACTTCGGTACGGCAACATGGGTGGTCTGGGCGAATAGCCAGTTTGCCACTGTCTTTCTTTCTTTCTTTTCTTCTTTTTTTTCTTTGCCAAGCCCACAGGTCGCACTGTGCGTAGTGTCGGGACCAATGAGGGCTTAAAACGCGTCGTTCCGCGCAAGGAAGTGCCTTTTGTAGGTCCGAAGGATGTGTCCCTAAATTTGGGGGGTAAAACCCCCAAAAACTGAAATTTTGGGGGCGTGAATAGGACTTTTAAGCCTGAACGACAAAAAATTCAAATCCTTAACTTGAAAACTACTTAGCCGATCATAACGAAATTTTTACAGGGAGTACGCACCACGAATGAGCCTTCGTGGGTGGTCCCACGGCTCCCCAAATAAATCCAAGAGGGCGGCGGCCGCCATCTTGAATTTCGGAAAAAATGTCTAACTCCGGACTGGATAAAGATATCTGCACCAAATTTTATGGGAAGACGCATCAGGGCCATGCGGAGATGACCACGTGACCAAAAGTCGAAACCGGAAGTTAATTCGTGTGACGTCACCAAATGAACGTCTGAAGCGTAAGTGCGTCGATCTCAGTGACTATACATAGTGTAGATACTTTAATCAAATTTGGTACAGAGCACAAATACCACACTACCAACACGCCGGAATGGCCAAATTCACGTAACCTGACAGTCAAAGATGGCGGCGGCCGCCATTTTGAATTTCGGAAAAATGTCAATAACTCCGGACCGGATAAAGATATCTGCATCAAATTTTATTGGAAAATGCATCACGGCCATGCGGAGATGCCACATGACCAAAGGTCGAAAACGGAAGTTTTTTTCGCGTGACGTCATCAAATGAACGTCTTAAACATAAGTGCATCAATCGGAGTAACTAGAAGAGATATTTGAACCATATTTGCTACAGAGCACACATACCACACTATCAACATGCCGGAATGGTCAAGTTCACATTATCTGAAAATCCAAGATGGCGGCGGCCGCCATCTTGAATTTCGGAAAAAATGTCAATAACTCTCGATTGGATAAAGATGTCTGCTCCAAATTCTATATGAATATGCACCACGGCCATATGGAGATGACCACGTGACCAAAAGTCGAAACCGGAAGTTAACTCGGGTATCGTCATTAAACGAATGTTGGGAACATAGGTGCGATGATCTCGAGGCCTATAAGAGATCTCAACTTACAGATCTTTATTTTAAGCCTATGCATGCCATGAACTCACCTGTTCGCGCTGTTGTCTAGGTTACTGATTTGTCATACATCTCCTACCAACAAACTTTATTAAAACAGCAAATATTATATAGAAAAACTGCACACAGTCTATATGAAGTTGTATAAGCCAAAGCTCTAAAACAGCAAAAATTAAAATGTTTATTAATTATAAGCACAAAACATATGCGCTAGCTGAAGACATTTAAAGCTGGCGGTTGACTGGTTTAAAATTTAACGTGCTAGCGCATATACGAGTATTACACGCTTATAATAATAAACATTTTAATTTTTGCTGTTTTAGAGCTTTGGCTTATACAACTTTAGATAGACTATGTGCAGTGTTTATCGCGCGTCAGCATACTGACGCGCGATATTGATACAGGAATTCTGTCCATTTGTCCGTCCGTCCGTCTGTCTGTCTGTTTGTCCGTAACGTTCCGGTATTTGATGAAAACGGCTTAACATATTGTCATAGTTTTTCCACAGTACGGTAGCCCAATCATCTTCACGAAATTTCGACGGGGTAATAGTAAGTCGTGTCATGGTTACGAAGCTTTATACAGGGTGGGCAAAAATACCGCACTGTTTTTGACATCAGATAACTTTGCAATGACTAATGACAGAAAGGCGTGTAATACGTCAACAGTTTCAGAATGTTGTCTAGAATGAAATGCATAATTTGCATGTCAGAGCAATTAAATATTCTTTGCCTAATTTGCATAAATCTTCAATACCCCCAAAATAGCGTTGAATTTGACAATTATGTACTTCATTCTAGATAAAATTCTGAAACTTTTGACATATTACACGCCTTTCTACTATCAGTCGTTGCAAAGTTATCTGATCTCAAAAACAGTCCGTTTTTTTGGCCCACCCTGTACAGTGCTAAGAATCGAAATGCACTATATTGTGCCGCCTATCGTGTTGACGTCATGGCCGTAATCTTGTTTTGTGTTGTTTAGACGCCGATCACAGCAGTTAGAGCACACGCAATACGGCGTTGACGGCAGCGTCGCGTGTGCCAGTCCTCTGTGTGGTCTCCACGACTACCATGTTGCTCACTACGCCGACCACGCTGGCGACATGACCGCGCTGCCCGCTCCAGTGCCCGGCTCGTCCAAGTCGGCAGCGGTAGGGCCCGGCAGCGCCGCGACGTCGCCGGGCGGCGACCCAGGCTACGCGTCGTGTCCGACTACGGAGAACGATTACTTCCAGACGTGGCAGCTACAGCGCCACGCCGCCAACTGCTCGACGCCGTTCCGCCGGCCACAGCTTTACCTGGGCCAGCGGTCTGTCCCGGTCGTCGGCATGCTGCCGCTCGGCGTCGAGGCGACGTCGCAGCCTGCAAGTAGCCGGCCGTACGTCGAACACATCTATGAGAGTCCCAAGTTCGAACGACGCGAGTTCATTCCGCCGGCTACAACGTCAGCACCTCACTCTGGACCGGTCCACGGCGCCCGAGAATGTATCTGTTGCGGTCCGCCGCCGCAGGCTGCGTCCGCTGCCGCGGGAATCAACAGGTGCGTGCAGTACCTCGACAGCGAACAGAACGGATCACCGGCCGCCGCTAGACTGTAGTCTCGACCAACATCGAGTGCAGATCAAGTCTAGTCTGAACACGTGTTATGTGATCACGGATACACCCGCGTACATGTCGTGCCGTTCTTTCCGCAATAAATCAAAACAAGAAGCTCAGCTGTCGCAGAGAGACCGCGCCATGCTTCATGTCATTAAATATTTTACTAAGTCACTTAAGGTCATTGAAAATGATACCGTTCGAAAGCTTGCTACCGTTTTTTTGCATTCCGTAGTTAAGTTTCTGAGATATAACGTGATAATGGTTGAAAATCGCGATTTTTCATACCCCCTTGCATTCGACGCCCCCGTTAGGGGGTTCCCGTTGGAAAACTGCCGTAACGTTTGATACTGCAAAAATGGTGTGGCTACTCGGTGGTGAAAATGTTTGATGATACATGTATGTTGAGCCACTTCGACATACAGACAGAGACATCTTGCGACGGCATAGTCCGCAGTATGCATATTATTGCGCGGTAACAAATAGTGCGAGACACAACAAACCTCGTCCTGTGCCCCAGTGCGGGGTGCTGCCAAGTATCGTATTTAATAGCATCATCCGTCTGGTCTGATAGTTTCATGACAGCAGCTGCAACCTTTTTCATAATGTTGCAACGGTAAAATGCAAACACAAGCGACCAAAAAGATACGTGTATGCTATTATCAGATCACTGGGGCAAAGTAAATAGCACACATGTATATCCAGTTCATAGCAGGGTGATATTTTTCCAGTAGTGCCTGTATGAGGGTGTGTGGGTGCTTGTCAACGCGATAACTCTCGAACCGTTTTAGATATCGTGAAATTTTTATGGGAGCAAGATGGTCAAAAGCTCGGACGAGTTCGAAAATGGCTGCACTGCGACGCACTGCAGTGCGTGGGTGGCGAATTAATCTCTGATGTTCTAGTTTAGTTTAGTAATCCCGATGGACACGACTTTCTTTTGTCCAATTTGACTGTCTCCGGTAAGCGACTACGTAACAGGCCGAGGTAATTAGGCTACGTAGACGTCGACGTAGTGGAACTACGAGCGCAGGCAGATGCCCCTGTGCCCGCATCTAACAATAACGTTAATTCATACTATATAGGCTACTTTAATTTCTAACTGCGATATAAACTACGACTTCCGGTTCCGTGAAGTTCTGCTTGGAAATCATAAATCATATCTTTATGTTGCCAAAATTTATCGAGTCACGATATAGTTTCAGATAATACAACATGGTCAGGGAGACTGTTCCAAGCATTAACCACCCTGTTAGTGAAATAATACTTGCGCAAATCATACTTTGCTCGAACTTTGTCTAATTTTAACACATTGCCTCTGGTTGTCGAATCGTAAACTCTAGTCACTTTCGGTGTTACGTCAGCATCGTATTATACCAATTATTTGCCGGTAAGCAGTTGACTCGATGCCAGCCGTATATATTACTAAGCCCTACATACATGACGACATGACGACCTTGGGCAATTGTACCCGGCGCTTCTAACGTTACGCTATATGGCACTTTAGAAATATGTGTAGTTTGTTTTGTATTTAACCCTTTAATGGGCAAAGGTAAGTGTAGTGCCACATTGAGTAATATGAAGTTGATACACTGACCATTGATGGGTGGGCTGTTACATGGTATAGCGAGGAGGAGGGGACTGGACGGAGACGCAGCCCGCCTAGGCCTTTCTTCGCTGTACCAATACAACCCACCCATCAACGGCCAGCGTAGGCTACCAATCACCGTATTGCTGTATAATGGCCCGTTGCCCTGCGGTTTTGATGTGCCCACGAAGAGTTAAAAATTGTGACGAGGGAATTGCGATTGCGTTAGAGCGAGTTCCACGGTTGGATTTTCTCAAATGCCATGGGACTGAATTTTTAAGAAAGTCGCAAGAGTGTCGTTTCTCTTTTTTGTTGTTACTTACTAAAGATGTAGATCGGTAAGTGGTAATATAGCCAGGTCCCACGAAACATGCCAGTACATATATTGTAGCGTAGACCCGCAGTCGTTCCGAACATCATCCGATTCGATGCTGATATACTACTTTTAAGACAGTAATCACGCCAGCTGCTTGCCGGGATCGAGCAACTGCTGCATGTCCGGCACGTTGCAATTATTTTCGTCTGTAAGCTTTGCAAATTCATTTTGATGTAAGCCAACAATGTGTTCGGAGTGGCAAACTCCGTTTGTGTATAGTTGTTCAGAGGAACGCGATTCTGTATCAGTTAGTTCATATGAGTCTATGAGATAATTTCCTCTGCCCACCCAAGTTTGACTACAGCGCTTGCATGTACCGTTATAGTAATGTTCTTCGTTTATCTGATGTTTAATTGTCTTACTGCTGACGATGTATCACTCACTGCCGTTACTGTTCGCGTTGCAAATTTCAACGAGTCAGTTCGACAAACTTTTGCTCATCTTAACACTTTCTCACTGTGATTCATGTAACAGTTACGTACAGGCCACAACGCCCAATTGCGTTCAACAGTTTTATATACAACTTTATCGACAAACGAATTTCGACAGCAAACACAAAAAGACAAGAAAATCTAGAGTGCGTGGCACAGCAGGTGAACCGTCCCCGGAATAAGCTGAAGTTAAGTAATTCGAATGGACTCACTCAGTACGGGGCGAAAACGATTTCGGGACAGACAGACAGACGCACAGTAATGCCGTGCAAAACAGTACTTGCCCGGCAGATGAAAATATAGAAAGTTTATTGTTTATTAGGTTAGTGTAATGTCTTGAACATGTTTACAAGAATCCGTTATGTAACGCTATAAAGCAGTAATCAATTGTCGCGCGATGCTATGCATATGCGCGGTCTATGCCATGCCGTCGCGCAGTGTCTGCCTGCATGTCCGTCCGTCCGTCGCGTTCGTGGATTCTATCGAAACATATCTTCAGTTTTCCCCATCGGGTCGCCACACCATTTTAGTTTTTCCGTATACCAAACATTATGGCAGTATTCCAACGGGGACCCCCTAGCGGGGCCGTCGAATGCAGGTGGGGTAGGCAAAAATCGCGATTAGCGACCAATATCTGGCTATAGCATCGATGACTGGCGGAGTGCGAACAACAACTGCGACGGTCCAACGTACAGTTTACCCCACAGACCGCTACGCATCAGCGAATCTTTCACAACCAGTATGATCGACCACGACGAACAGAACAGAACAGAATTTAATTGTATGCAGCGGTAAATCTTACGCGGAAGTAGCTAGATTGCGCTCGCCGCTCGACGTATCGAAGCTAACTACTGAGGGGCTGTTGTGGGTCCTGCTGCTGTGGAGCGTTGTCGTCGTCACTGACATCGGAATTCCAGCTGTTATTTAATGTTTATCATTTCCACAGGAACAGTGGAACGGTGATTTAGTTCATTTGTAAGCACTCACTACCAAATGGACGTATTGACTAAGGTTTGGTTTATTTGGTCCGTCATATTCCAGTCCTGCATTTTCCACCTCGTGTGACTTGGTCCGTTATTTTCCCCGTCCTGCATTTTCCGCGCCCCC
>Ga0209149_1002250_pt1 | contig 10658 bp, 7 predicted proteins | sample WorMetTyACAVOLI2_FD_187423 | JGI IMG/M metagenome (GOLD analysis project Ga0209149, IMG submission 187423) | Marine gutless worms symbiont microbial communities from Max Planck institute for Marine Microbiology, Germany - Olavius algarvensis... ...
GTCCATCAGCGTGGAACGATCTTCCGTCGTCACTGCGCCAGCAGGAACTTTCCTTGGCTGTCTTCAGACAGAAACTGAAAACTGCTTTGTTTCTGAATGAATTGGTTTAAGCTAGAGTGCACCACATGCGCCTTTGTGACTGCTTTGCAGTTAACTGTGCGTTATGAAATGTCTGTTATTATTATTATTATTATTATGAATTGGCTGTGTTGTGTATGTGTTTGCATTTAAGTCCTGTGAAAGCATGCTGAATTGTTAAACCACATTGACACATAATTATTTAATTTATTTAACAGTCTTTTGCGTATTTAAATATGTTGACAGCTGTCTGCCAATGATGAATGATTCTAACGTGTGTGTATGTGTATGTGAATGCTTGCTGTTGGGATTCTGTATTATTTGCGCTTCTGCTGAAATAACTAGCATTTTGCGTAGGGGTGTGACAGAGTTCAAATTCAAATGTTGACAAAATCTGACAATTTTCCACCATCCGAATTCGTCAGATGTACGGAGATGATTTTTTTTGTCGAATTTTAATTTGGTTTTGTGGTAAGAAATAGTCAATTGTTTTTGAGTGCCTGGCCTGCAGAAAAACATGAAACGGTAAACAAGAAGCATAGCCACACCCACTACGCCGAAAACGAGGCTAAGCACGTCTTTGTCATGTCATCAAAATATGTAACTGACTATTAGCAACTGACTGGTATACTAAGTCACTACAAATCATTAACTGATTCTGCTGAAACTTGAAAACTCGTTATTAAATACTGAAATAGTTCTACATTCTTATTCTACGCTCTTGTTTGGTAACACAAGTAGATGGTGCGGTAAATCCGCATTCGAATCTGTATGGATATTAAATGTGAAATCCGCATCCGGCGGAAGCGGATTTTACTTGGCTCTGTCACATCCCTAATTTTGCGCTGGCTGTTTAATAGCTTTAACATATCATGCCAAGCACAGAAAATATCTTGCCATGCCCTGTTTCAGGTGCTGCCGTCTGGTGAGTGTAATAGTATTATCTCAGTACCGTCGGCCAATCTGCCATGAAAGATTATCAACGATAAATTTAAGCTTTAACCCATAATGTTGCTAAATTACAAACAAAATTACTAAGTTATAAACATCGTTGCAAACTTACAGATGCGAGCGACCAAAAACACTACCTCACTGATTGTTATTTTGATTCACTAGTTGTGGTGGCTCTGTGACTCACAAGCTGTGAAATTCCTTGGTAAACTTTCCTATATCGCCAGTCTTGTTAAATGATTCTGCTGGAAATGGAAAGTCGTGGTGTGAATACGTCTTTAGTTTCTGCTCTTCCAGTTGCTAGACGTTTTCCTACAGACTTGGCCTAATGTTTGGTAGGCAGTTAGAAGTAAGTAAGTAAGAAAGGTGATTTAAGTGCTCAAAAACCAGCATTTCTGCTGAGACGTTGTACGTAAGCGGAATATCAGGGTAGGAAACAGAGAACAGATGAGTCTTAAGGCGACGTTTGAACAGTTCTAGTGACGAAGATGAAGTCACGTGCTGTCACAGAAAAACGGGCAACTAACAAAAAGCCGACAGGGCGTGTGTGTATGTGTGCATGTGTATGTACTGTTTGTATAGTGTGATCAGATGTGTAGCACATAGTAAAACACAGGATTTGTTTCATTGCATAGAGTGCACCCTGAACTAGCACCTTTGCAACTGGCCGTCACTTAAACTTTTCGTCGGTCCAATCCGGATCGTGTCGTTACAATAGGGCTGTACCGAACAGACCGTTTTGACCAGAAATCAGAAATGGTGCCGGCCACAGCGAATTTCGCCCTACACCCCATTGCAGAGTGCTGCCACCTGGTGAAGTTAATGGCATGATCCTCACTGGGGTGAGGCAGATAAGACTGAAGCAGCAGGTGTTGTCTGTGATGATATTCAAATGCTGTATGAACAGCTGCATACGAACAAAGTGCTAGAACACGTTATTTAGCTTTAAAGGGATACTGCAGCCAAAAAATAAATAAATTAGCCAAAACTGTACTTGCCGTACAGTGTATGTATACCCAAGTTATTTTAGATAGTTCAATTAAATTTTCTCCGCTTGTGTAACAAGAAAACAATTTTTAAAGCTTGTATTCTCGAACAATCTGAGTACCAGCTTTTGCGGGATGGGAGTGATTTATTGTACTACTCTATGTTGCATTCATCCTTAGAGTTCTTTTTATATAACAATAATGATATAAACACCTAAACAAGTATGCCACATTATTCTGCTGCAGTTAAATGAAATGCTTTCGTGTTCAATAATGGTCATTATTGTCAATAATGCCCATTTACCGTAATAATTACGATCAAAAAGAATATCTGCTGTTTCAGCTTGGTGGTTCTGTTTATAGCACAAAATATTGAAATAAAAAACTTAGTTTTGTATAAAACTGCTCTTATTTTTAAATAATTACAATTTTTGTAATACATGTACATTCATTTATTGAGATAAATAAAAAGTACGTGGAGCATTATTTAAACAAATGTTCAGCTATTCACATTTTGTATGGGGGCATACATTTATTATGTCCACACAGTTTGAGCAAAATTTCCCCCCCCCTTCCCCTTTGTCCACATGCGTTTACATTAGCCTTTATCCCTCCCCTTCCGCCACTGTGGACGTCCACAAAAATTTCAAAATTGTCAGGCACAAGTGTCAGCTCAGCAGTCATAAAAACTGAATCACTAATATTGACCACATGAAATATCCACTGTCAAAAAAGTGGAGCCTTTTTCATTTGAGCATAACTTTGTTAAATAGTGTTGGATTTTAATAATTCTTTCACTGTTGCAGACAGAAAGTAATTTCGATCAAGTGTACTCTGAAATCTACCACTGCACCCCAAATCTGCTAGTGCACTGCCTTGTAAAATGCAATAGTATTACTAAAAATATTTTTACTGTGGACATCATAATGGCTTTGACCCCTCCCCCGTCCATACGCGTCCACTTCTGGCTGAACTCCCCCCTCCCCCATCTGTGTGGACGTCATAAGTGGGTGGTCCCCATGTTGTCATAAGAGTGGCGACTTGCAGAAGCTGATAGCGTTATCATGTTGGAATAACTGATAAAACAGATAGATGTTGAGAAGATGTTACCGAGGGCTTGAGGCACAAAGAATTACAGGCCAGGGGCTAGGATAGGACTTGTGTTAAAAGGACTGGAGCCATGAAAGTGTGGTCAAGGACAGGACAGTGTTGACTGGATATCATTTATGTCCTCAGTAAGTTAATGATGTCATGTTTCTCAACAGGTCTGCCATTCCTCGTCACTGGATAAACTAACATTAGTGAGGAATGGGAGACCTGTTCAGACAGAGATGGCAGATAGTAAAATTAATACACCTTTCGAGCAGCACATAAATAGCATTTGTATTTCTATATACTTATATTTCCAGGAGTTATTGAATTATGTCAAAATAATACAAACAGACATACATACAGTACATAGTTTATTAGTGCAAATTATAAAAAAAACACATACACACAGGCATAAACACAAACAAAGACAAGGACTTTACTGTCGGATTAGGAGGACGGACAACAGTGGGTGATGCTTGAATGCTGTGAGCAGTGAGAGGTTAGTAGAGGTCATTGTGGCACTTCGCAGAGCAAACCTTGCCTCATGCCCCACTGCCCACCTTTAGACGGCATGTATAACAACAACAACACAATGTTGATACATGGACTCAGGCTAAGCCTCTATGTCCGCCTCAATATACCAAGATCTAATTAGCTACATAATAATACTTCTGATCGACTTCCGGTCCTGGATGGGTTGGCTTTCCACCAATATTTACAATCCTGATCAGACCAAAATTTATCCAAACGAGTCTTAAATAGTGTATAGTTTATACATACCTACCATTTTTGTACTGTATAACGGGTGTGGTTCGCATTTTCATCACATTGTGGGTCTGTAGCTATGCACTTCCATCACAGTGACACATTTTTATTAGACTGTGTGCATAGAGTTTTTTATGAACGAAAATAAACCCCGAGGGTTCTTGGGGTTTTGGTACAGCCCTAATTTGGACTGGATATTCCGACTGACTACTGACTGTCCTGGTAAAGCTCTTGCGCGACTGCGGACGTCCAACAGCTCTGCCGTAGTCTTTGCTATGTGACGTTTTCAGTTTTTACTTGCTTACTGCTGTTGATTTTTTTGGTGTCAGGCTTATTTGAACTGTTTCTTAACTGCACGGTCCTAGACCGCTAATGCTGGATGTTTATAGTGTTATCATTAATTGCCATAATTGGCCAATTATCATAGTTTGTCGTAGTAATTTATTATCTAGGCACGTAAGTTATGTAATTGGCCGATTAACTGGTCGTTGTATTTTATTTATTAATAATAATTGTGCAGAATTCCCACAGGGTAGACCCACCTCGTTATCTTTAGGCTCATTGTGACATGTATTAATTTATATTATAACTAACATACTAACGAAGATGGAGTGAGGGGGGTTGTTGCCGATTAAGATTGTTCGATTAATCGGCAGCTGGAGTGGTAATGCATCGGTGTTGAAGTATTGATAATGTCCATTTCACAAATGGGTTTGTTTTTTGAAGTATTATAATTTTTTTCAGACCTTAAAAGTACGTAAATAACCATTTTCATACTGTTTAAGCTTGGAAATGATTCCCATGCACAAGTCGTTAGGGACCGGATGTTTAGATTTATGAAGGAAATTGTCATATAAATTAACTATGATTACGTTAAAACTAATTTTGTAACAGCACCTGGTGAGTCTCAGTGTCAGAAGTCGGAAGGTTTTGCAACTCTGCTGGGTGCCTGCAAAGATGAATAATTTATTAAAGTCAAAAGTGATATTATTATTTGCATAAATTCATCGTTTATGTAATTCATTGCTGTCAGTCGTAACAGTTGATACTGTAAATGTCCATATCTAGGCTTTCCGTGAAATGACATTCTAGTATCCGAGAGTGTTCAGCATGAGATCGATGATGTGGTGGCCAATTTCAACTCAGCACAGTTGTATCGTGTCAACCTGGTCATCACTGCCAATACTAATTTTTATCGAACTGCAAAAATTAGTTTCTGCCGATTAATCGATTTATTAGTCATTTACAAGTTTGTGCAGCCCAAAGCATCTCACAGGCCCGTGCTGTTATATAGGAAACTAAGGTGATCTGTATGGGTGGCCGTGTCGAGGGATGTTAGAGCGCTGTTGTTCTTATCTGCTGTAGATGATGGTACAGCGCACCCTCGCCGCTCGCAGTATCTCTCACGCTCAAGGTGGTACTCTGTTTGCTGGATATCTCAAACTGCTGCCCATCTTTCTGCTTGTTATCCCTGGCATGATTAGCCGTGTTCTCTTCACTGGTAAGCTGTGCAGTATATTTCGTTTGTTATCTAGTCTGGTTTATATGGAGCAGTTGAGGTGATGGACTGACCCACTTAATTGTTGATGAGTCAGGGTTTTCACTAACCTGGAAAATTGATGAGGTCGGGGAAAGTTGGTGAATTTTGTTGATGGTCAAGAAAAATGATGCGTCATCAGAGTTGTGTTGTTATTTGTTATGATCGAGTTGTATCATCACCAATTTGTCACCATGGTTACAAAAACCTGGTTCAAAACCGAGTTTAAAACGAAAGTTAATCTCAGCTCTGGTTTAAAAACGGATTTAGCGTTCAGATTAGCTTTGGTTTAAAACCTTAGTTTAAAACTTTGGTTTCAGCGGAAACTTAAAGTCACCCATTGGCTCAAATGCGTCAGAAAACTCCCACCTGCTAGAGAGCTGATATGGCCAGGCTGGCAGGTGGAGGCATTGTATCTCGACCTGTTTGTTCTTTTATCTCTTCATCTGTTACCAAACTGGTGAGCACGATATGTCGAAAACAAATGAACCAGTTTTTGATGTCGGCTGTCAACAAACTTTTTGAGTTAATCGGAGGCGGGAACCAGTCTTGGTCAGGGTGACGAGTGTCTGGGGCGCAGGTGGCGGGTTCTCTGTATTGGAGGACTCGGCATGCGCGCATAGGACATGCTTGAATCCCTGGCTGAGTGGTTTTACGCAACTGAGTATATCTTCTCAGTACCCCTAGCATTTTGGGATCTGAGGAGACGAATTGCAGTAGTATATTCAAATTAATGTACACACCTTAGTGTGTCCTTAGTAATTACACCACTTATGTTGCCGAATTATCGGAATTACAAAGAAGGGCACCAGAGGGGAACCTCATTGAAGGAACCCTCTTGGTGTGCCTTCATAGAATTCATCACACTGCTAGTCTCTAGCATAGAGCTAGATGTTTAATCCCTAGTCTAACTAGGAGAACAGGCCAAGACCGCCAGTGGACCCACTGGCGGTCTTGGCCTACAGGGCTGAACAAGCCCCGCCCCTCATTGGAATGGAATGGAATCTTCTTGAGTGAGTATCGTACCCTGGTTGACTAGAAGAAAGACTGTAAAGCAAGTTTTTTTGTTCTTACTATTATGTTATTGACATAACCATCTGTTGTAGATGAGGTGGCGTGCTCGGACCCAGCCGTGTGCTTTGAAGTGTGTCAGAACAAGCATGGATGCAGCAACATTGCCTATCCCAAGCTGGTCCTGGAGCTGATGCCATCCGGTCTGTCTGTGATTGTCATCGTTATTGTGATGTAGGGCTGTTACGGTTTTTAAAACCGAAACCGAGGTTTTCCCCAAAATTGATGGGAACCGAAACCGCGGTTTTTTGGTGCCAGATGAACGGCTTATAAAGTCTGGACAACAGGCAAGATTTACAGTTGCGGCCTGACTGTGATAGACGTAATAACAATGACGAGAGAGCATGTTTGTCAGCACCGAATATTTATTTATGTACTGAAATGAAGTAAATTAACTTTCTGTGAGCTCACTATCTCAACGAAGTTGAAGCTGTACAACACGTGCATCTTACCAACATTACTGTATGGTTGGAACTGCTGGGTGATATCTAAGACGGACGCACGTAAGATCGATGCACTCGACCAGTGGTGTCTGCATATGCTGCTTGGCATCAAATGGTACCAATTAGTACAGAATGATGATGTACGGAGACTAACGAAGCAACCCAAACTCACTGCTATAATCCAATCGCGCCGGCTTACCCTATTTGGGCATATTATGCGCATGGACGACAATGCAGATGCCAAGAGGATCCTGTTAGCCTCCCCTCCGACAGACTGGAGAAGACAACTAGGTCGTCCCCGCATCACGTGGCTCAGCACCGTCCAACAGGATCTGAAACAACAGTACCTTACGCTCCCCGAAGCAGCAGATTTGGCTCAGAACTGCCCTCTGTAGAGGATGATGTCGACGTATGGCGCTACGCAGTCTTAAGAGTTGCATGCCAGAAACGATGACGATGACGTGTCAATGTGCAATAATTGCATTACATAAACTGCCAGTTACAAACGAACATAACAATGTTGTCCATCTGGTGTATGGTTCGACGCAAAGTAATAGGTTTGATCGTTTTCAACGAATGGTATGTGTAGTGCGATAGACATTTTTTTAATGGAAAACCGAAACTGTGAAAAACCGATACCGTGGTTTTTTCCAAAAACCGACCAAAACTGAACCGGAAATGGAAATAACGGAACCGTAACAGCCCTATCGCGATGCCATTCATAAGAACATTGATTTCTGATAGTCAGTCGGCAGAAACACAGACTTGCCACAGCTATATTAACGGGACATTCACAGCTGAACCGACATCTCAGTGTAATGGGTATAATTAGTGACCCAACATGTAATTATTGTGAAGAAGGACTGGAAATAGCAGCCCATTTCATATGTGAATATAGTCACTTCGTGACACTACATCAGGAGAAATCTTATTTACACCTTTCTGAAGCTGACTCAGTACAGAATCTTGTGAGATTCATCCAGAAAGCACATGACACTTTAGTCCGTAGATAATAGGAGTCCTCTTGGGGATGGAATATGGACCCACTCGGTGGTCTCAGCCTATGGGGCTGTATTGGAATACTGCCGCTTATTGGAATGGGATGGATTGTCATTTGTTAGGACTTTAAATCTTGCTTTACATGTCATCAGTCTTCAAGCTGCCCATTCACTGTGGTCACTGCAGGCTTAACTGATCCCCTAAACGATCACAAGTTAGGCTGATACCCCAAAAGGGTCACCACAGCTTTAGCTGGTGCCCCTGAAGGGTCACCAGAGGTTAGACCAATACCCCAAATGGTCAGCGGTTGGGCTGGTATGTATTGCCGTGTACCTTCTGAGTAGATTGTTCAAAAGTCCACTAAGCGACCAATATTATGCAGGAAATTCTTTCAGGAAACACTTAGCACCTCGATTGTGTGAGATGCGACCTGACCTCATTTATCGTTTGCATGCAGGACTGAAAGGACTAATGTTGTCGGTGATGTTGGCGGCACTGATGAGTGACCTGACCTCGATATTCAACAGCGCCAGCACACTCTTCACCATCGATATCTACCAGTACTTCCGTGTCAAGACCAGCATCCGTGAACTTATGATCGTTGGCCGGTGAGTGCTGCGTCAGCCAATCATATTTTAGCTCCGCTTACAGTATGGGTGATTGACTCTCTGTCTGTCTGTTGTCAAACTTTTTTAAAATTGCTACTCCTACAGTTTTTCTCTGATTTTAACAAAACTTGGCACATATGATCTTTATGTACGCAAAAATATGCAAAAAACTGTGGAACAAAGTTTTGGAGAATTTTGATTTTAAAATTTTTGGCAACTTTTTCAAATTTTAACTTTGGACTTAGTCTCTGAAACAGCATCACCCAGCTATCTGCCAACAGGCCTCTGTAGTCCTTAGGTGTTTTGTGCAGTGTCACCTTGTATATTATCTTTGTTTCTGCCCCACCATGTGCATTATGACAACGTGATGGTCAGTATCCCGTTATGTGACACCATGTACATTTCAGCTGTTGTTTTTGTTCCACCCTGTACACGCCCCATCACCTACACTTGGCCCCATATGAGATGTGATGTTGGTCTGGAGGAATTGGTATAGCAACAGAGCTGTCTCTGTACTACAGTATTGTGTGGTATTGTAATGGTGCACAATGGTACGAGCAGTTCTTACGGTCACTCGACTGTATCGGGCTTTGAACTTGCTTTATGTAGCTCTCCATCTTCCCGGTGCCGCTGTAGCTCTCCATCTTCCCGGTGCCGCTGTATCTTCGATCGTCGTGGCACTGTATATATAACAATTTTTTTGGTTACATTCTTTCCTTTACTTGTTTTACCTTTTAGTGAGCTGAGCTTGGTGAGATTGGCCCTTGACCGGAGGTTGACTAACCATTGTTTTTCGGTGCTGGAGGGTGGGATTTCCTCGGCTGTGCTTCTCCGGAGGCTGGATCTGGGCGGGGTCACGGCTGTTCTTCGCGCTTGGCGTCTTGGGTGGTGCGGGCGCGTGCGGCGTGCCGCTTCGTGCATTGGCTCCGTCGCGCGTTTGGGGCTTCCGGGCGCCGGAGGTCGTGGGGGGCCGGGGAGGACGTGGTCCGCATGTGTGAGAAATGATATGACAATATGCAACCTGGAATTATTTCTAGGATGCAGGGGTGTGAAGAACGAGTGTGAGGCGTTGCCAGGTGTTGCCTACCCCGGAGTCCGGGACAACTGCAGCACCATAAATACCAAAACCGGATATGATGATGATATGATGCTGTGACACTGTTGGTTGGGTCATCTGACCTGTAAAATTCTCCCCAAAATGACCTATAATGTGTCGAGTGGAATGTTAAACCGTACTATACTATTCCATCCACCCTGTACATCATGTGTGGTGTGTGTGTGCAGCATATTTGTATGTGTGATGGTGGTGGTCGGCATCCTGTGGATTCCCGTCATCCAAGGCATGCAGGGAGCCCAGCTGTTCTTCTACATCCAGGCCATCAGTGCATATCTGTCTCCGCCCATCGCAAGCGTCTACCTCCTGGCTGTGCTATGGACCCGCGCCAACGAGCGGGTATCAACGCTTTCATGCTGACGCTGTTAACATGTCGGAATTTGGTGGCTTCGTAGAATTCACATTTAACTCTTTTTAACCCCTGCATCCTAGAAATAAATGACAATAACCCTGGGTTGCCCACAGTTATCTGTATCAGTCGTGAACTGGCTGGTTTAATGGCCCATCAGGTTTGTGTGGTAGAGGGTTAGGCTGGTTTTTCAGCCCTTTGGTTTCTGGCATGCAACTCTAAGATTGCGTAGCGCCATACGTCGACATCATCCTCTACAGACGGCGGTTCTGAGCCAAATCTGCTGCTTCGGGGAGCGTAAGGTGGTGTTGTTTCAGATCCTGTTGGACGGTGCTGAGCCATGTGGTGCGGGGACGACCTAGTTGTCTTCTCCAGTCTGCCGGAGGGGAGGCTAACAGGATCCTCTTGGCATCTGCGTTGTCGTCCATGCGCATAATATGCCCAAATATGGTAAGCCGGCGTGACTGGATTGTAGCAGTGAGTTTGGGTTGCTTCATTAGCCTCCGTACATCATCATTCCGTACAAATTGGTACCATTTGATGCCAAGCAGCATAGACCACTGGTTGAGTGCATCGATCTTACGTGCGTCCGTCTTAGATATTGCCCAGCAGTCCGAACCATACAGGAATATTGGTAAGATGCACGTGTTGTACAGCTTCAACTT
>Ga0209149_1002251_pt1 | contig 10658 bp, 4 predicted proteins | sample WorMetTyACAVOLI2_FD_187423 | JGI IMG/M metagenome (GOLD analysis project Ga0209149, IMG submission 187423) | Marine gutless worms symbiont microbial communities from Max Planck institute for Marine Microbiology, Germany - Olavius algarvensis... ...
GTGTTCCATAGTAACTATAGGCCTAGGATGCACCGTTTGGCCACAGTGCACGCGCGTGACAACCAACGACCAACGACGTCACGACACAGCCTATCTCAATAAGCGCCTCTTTTACTAAAGTAAAGTAAGGCGCTTAAAGAGTAAAGTACATGGATTTGTATAGCGCATCGTCGCGAAGCGCCTCTAATGCGCTATACCGCTTCCCGTAATACGGCGAGATCTACGCAAGCCAACCCGACAGCCAGGCATTCAGCCAACACCGCGAGACCACGGATACGGGTTGGTGTATCAAGCGATATGCCTGTTTACTCCCGCCCAGCTTACGCCGGGTACTCATTCAGCCTGGGCAGGCTCAGGACGAGTAGGCCTGGATGCCTGGTTCAGCGCCTGGGTGGTTTACCCGTCCATGGACGGTCACCCACCTGGGCACTAACCGGGCCTAGCGTAGAGTAACTATAGTTGATCAGCCGGAACGTGTTACTGCTACGCACATCTTGCTCTCATAAAAATTTCATGATGATGTCTGAAATGGTTCAAAGAGTTATCGTGTTGCAAAGTCAGCCACGAACGGAGGCTGTTGAAAACGCTCGAGCTCGCTACGCTACGGCTGCGCGGCTGGTAAAACACAGCATACCTTTACTGTCGATGGAGAATCTGCCAAGGCCGGTGCCATTTCGTATGGAGTAGACGACCCGGTAGTCGGCGGGTGACGCGATGGGGCTGTCGGCATCGTTGTCAGTAGCGATCAGCTGCATGACGCTCGTGCCTGCAGGCTGATTCTCGCGAACTCGACCGTGAAACACGAAGTCGCGGAACCGAGGCGGGTGCTGATTGTGATTGACAGGCACCACGTCGACGATCATGTTGCTGAACGACATCAGAGAGTCCGACCCAGCACGGTCCTTGGCACGCACCGTGAGATTGAACATCTCGCGAGCGTTGAAGCTCACCCGCCGGGTCAGGCGAACGACGCCGGTCAAGCGGTCGACGCTGAAGTAGCCATCGTGGCCGTCCACGACAGCGTACCTCACCACTCCGTTGTTCCCGGCGTCTGGATCAACGGCAAACACTGTACCGACGACTGTTCCAACTGGTAGATCTTCCAACAGCCGGACGCGGTACTCCGGAGGTACAAACACCGGTGCATTGTCGTTGACGTCATCCACGCGAACTACGAGAGTCGACGTTCCAGACATCGGAGATTCACGTGAGCGATCCACGGCCACCACGACCACCTCGTGGACTGCCGTCGTCTCACGATCCAGTGCCGCAGACACGCGGACCTCACCAGTCGCCGAGTTGATTGAGAAGACGTCGGACTGTGTAGCGATGCGGTAGACGACGCGACCGTTGTCGCCTGCGTCTCGATCGTGAGCGGACACGGTCGTCAACACCGAGCCCAGCTCAGCATCCTCCGGCACGCTCACGACGTACGTCGTTCTGTCGAACACCGGCGCGTTATCGTTCACGTCATCAATATCGACCTGCAGGAGCAACGACGACGATCGCCGAGGACTTCCCATGTCAAACACGGTCACGTTGAGACGGTACTCGTCCAGCAGCTCGCGGTCCAGTGCTCCCACTGCAAACAAATCTCCAGATTCGGTGTCAACTCGGAACACGTCTTGATCGTTTCCACCAGAGATGACGTACATCAGTCGACCATTGTAACCGTGGTCTTCATCCACCGCTTGCAACGTAGCAATCTTACGCACACTCGAACCCTCGCGCACCCTCAGTCTTCTCGGTGTCGTCGCTGGAAACTGTGGCGAGTTGAGATTTCTCGAGAAATGGTTTGGTCCAACGTCAGACGCGGGACTGTCAGTAGTTGGACCGAGGTTGGCCTGCTGGTCCTCAATCCTACGCAGTTCGCTGCCAACTCCGGTCTCGCGACAGGCAACGTTCGCATCGCGACCAGCCAACTTCCTGTTTCTGCGGTTGCCGAGCAGCGTCAGCGTCACGGCGGTCTTGGTCTGATAGTGTCCGTCAGTCGCAGCGACCACGATGACTCGTGTGTCCAGACGACTGCCAGACAGTCCGTCAGAGCAGAACTTGGTCCTCAGCTGTCCAGACTGCGCGTTCACTTCGAAGCAGTCATCGTCATTGCCGGAGTCGATGCGGTACGTCACCACGTCATCGGCGTCGAAGTCGATGGCTGAGAGGACAACGAGATCAGTGCGAGGAGCAGCATCGCGGTAGACAAACCCGGAGCAGTTGGTCCGCTCGAACTGTGGACGATTGTCGTTCACGTCCTGTATGTGTATCCGGAGCACTGCTTCCACGTCGCGACGGAACGGAGAACCCCAGTCAGAGGCACGGACCAGCAGGTCGAAGTCACGTCGCATCGTCTCAAAGTCGAAGGTCTGCTCCGACGTGACGACACCTGTAAACGGGTTGATCGTAAACGGAACAGTGTCGGCGTTCACTAAACTGTAGCTCACAAAACCGTTGTCACCAGAGTCCACATCGTCGGCATCCACGTCGAACACCATGCTTCCAGCTGGGCTGTTTTCAGGCAGGTTTATGACGGAAGGAATGTCGCTGAAGACGGGTGCATTGTCATTGCAGTCGATGATGTTGACGTGGACACTCGCTGTCTGGTGCTTCCTCGACGCGCCGTTGGCGTGGTCCGTCGCCGTTACAGTCACCTCGACTGACGTCGTCGTCTCCGCGTCCAGCTCAGACGAGATACGCAGAGTCCCACTCGACGACCCGACGTCGAACAGACCACGACCGCTGTCTGACAGGATGCTGTAGGTCAGCCTGGCGTTCTCGTCGGTGTCGGCGTCGACGGCGGCCAGGTAGGCGAGCGGCGTGCCGACCGGCAGACACTCGGACGCGTTGACGACGAACGTCGACGAGACGAACACCGGCGCGTTGTCGTTGACATCCTGTAGCTTCACCGTCACCTGCGTCGACCCAGTCCGTGGAGGACGCCCTCGGTCCGCTGCCGTCAGCGTCAAAATGAACCCGTCGGCGTTCCGCTCGCGGTCCAACACTCTGACCACGTGCACCGTGTACTCGCTACCGTCGACGTCGGTCGGAGACAGCTGCACGTCGAAGTGTCCGTCTGGATCGCCGGAAGTGATCGCGACGCTGTCGATCTGACCGTTACGCCCGTAGTCGCGGTCTCGCACCGTCACGATGGCGTAGACCGTGCCGACCGCGCCGTGCTCTGTCACCGCCGGCATGCGACGTACGCTGATCTCTGGAGCGTGTAGGTTCTCCGACAGAACCGTGACGTGGAGCGCGGCGCGGCTAACGCGAGTGAAGCCACGACGGCGGTCCTGCAGCGCTGGTCCGCGGTCCTGTGCCGTCACTTGCAGCTCGTAGACGGACTGGTCGGCAGCGTTGAGTCGCCTCGTCAGCGTCACCACCCCCGTCGTCGGATGTACCGCGAACGTGTCCGACATCTGCGCCAGGCCGTAGTAGACCTCACCATTCACTCCGACGTCAGCATCAGACGCCGTCACCTTGGCAACGCTGTGGTGCAGCGACGCGTTTTCAGGTACCGTCACGTGGTACTCGACGACGTCGAACAGTGGACTGAGGTCGTTAACGTCGACCACGTTGACGACCACCTCAGCACGAGCGCTCAGCGGTGGGTGGCCACGCACCCGCGCCGTCGCGTCCACCATCACCCGGTACCTGTCCGTCTGCTCGCGGTTCAACGCCGCGTGTGTTCCAGACCGCGTCCGCAGCAACAGGAAGCAGAAATCACCCACACACTTGGACTCCGGCCGGAACAGTCTGCCGACCTTGCCGCGCTGTATCGAGTAGGTGACGGCAAGCGCTGGGCTGGCGGACCTCACGTCGCGGCCGACGTAGATGCCCGTCTTGGGCTGATCTGGCGTCGCGTAGGTTCTCGGCGGTGCGTTTTCCGTTATGCTGGCATTGTAGACTGGCTGTGTGAACCTGAACCAGCTCTGAGACGACACACTTCCGGCCGTCAGCAGCCATGACACCATCAGCGACAGAAAGCATATCCAGCCGGTCATCGCCGCTGCACAGTTTGATTCACCACCAGCATTCTATGCAACATCAGTAACAGCATTTTTATCACACAGTACCGGTAAATATGTAAGAAAATTATGCTCTTTTATTTCTTTTGCAGTAAAATATTCATTTAATTATATTAGCTGTACAGTCTCTCAAATGAGAAACTGTCCAGTTTTTATCTTTTGTCAGCACAGCAACGCGTGCTGACGCGCGATACTGCATGCTAAATTTATTGCAATAGATTTACAACTGTAATACTAGAAGTTGTAGTCGTCGCTGGCGCTCTCGACGACATGTAGGCTGAAAGCCGTCTTGCAGTTGTTAACCGTAGTCTGCCCCGGAGATATACATTTCTCGAAAGTCAATATGGCGGCCGCCCTCATTATTATTATTATTATTATTAACGACAGTATTTATCCTGCCGTAAGCAAAGCTTCAAGGACAGGTAACAAGGTCAGTTGTCAGCCGAATGATTGTCCAAACAGATGCGTCTTCAAGCGTCGCTTGAAAATGGCCAGTGACGGTGCAGAAACGATGTTGGCAGGCAGGTCGTTCCAGACGAGCGGTGCAACAGCGCCGAAGGCGCGGTCGCCGATCGTTCGTCGTGCATGCGACGCACGAGCAGCTTCTGAGTTGTCGCCGATCGCAGTCGTCTCCGCGAGTCGTCCATGTCTGCCCACTGTAGATCTCTCGCCAGGTAGTTCGGTGCAGTCTGGTTGCGACAGCGGAACACAAGAACGGCCATACGAAACTTGATGCGTTCAGGGACGCGCAGCCAGTGCAAGTCGCGCAGAAGTGGTGAAATGCGGTTGTATTTACGACTGTTATGCACCAATCTTGCAGCCGCATTGAGCACTGACTGCAGACGATCCATCAGACGCTTAGTGATGCCGTTGAGTGTAACGCTGCCGTCCAGACGCGTCAGGACCAAGGACGTAACGAGAGACAGTAAGACTGGCTGGCAGACGGAGCGACGAATGCTACGTATGTGGCGCAGAGCTGCAAAACAACTGGACATGTTGTGTCGTATAATGTAATAATTTTTTTGTACCAAAAACGGGTACTTTACCATATCTAATGGTATATTTTTAAATTCGACTTTCTAGCTCTAGTAGTTTCCGAGACACTAGGGAGTGTCCCAAATTTACATTAGGGGGCCCTGCGCCCTCCCCCCCCGGACGCCCCCTAGCGCAAAAATTTTGACACACCCTACAGTACTTGCCTATATGTATATAGCTGTAATGTTTCAGCTTCGTAGCTCCATTAACGTGCGACTTACGGAGAGCTCTCTCTATAATAGGGCTTGCACTAAAAGGTCCCCCAAAATGGGATTTCGGGTGATTTTAGGGGTAGGGGCGAAGATATTTGGCGAAAAAGTACATCCGTCCTTAGAACTGTGCGTTTTCAGACATATTTGGTCCAGATCTGACGCGCCGTGTAGTAGAATTCTGTATGGGTATAGCCATTTGCCATAGACGAAACTTTTGGCAAGTTTGTGGGTCCCCATGCAGCTCCCCTACCAGAAGTCGCAGAAAAACTGCGCTGCCAGAACTTGAGAAGGCACCCCTTTGGACCTTCGACTACCACATGGAAAAATCGTAATCATTCTGCGATGTAACCTCTGGGCTATAGGCTGGTCACCGGAAGGTACGTTTTAGGGGTTTTGTATGGGGAAAATAGGCAAAAATCCGAAAATTGGGCAACTTTGACGCCCTGTAGCTCCGCAACCGTACGTCGTAGAGAAAAGTTGACCGGATCTCGGAAACTCCCTGGCCCTTGGACTACACAGTATCTCTCTGCACTGCATCCCGTGTCACCCGTGACCATAGCCTGCTCTGAGTGAGGTGCCTGTTTGACCGACTTTCGATTTCAGATTTTTGGGGCAAATGATTCCTACAGTGAAAATTTTCGAAAATATCTCCGGATTCATCGACGGGATACCGAGATACGTTTCATGACCAAATTTGGTGATAATCGGCCGTTGTGAAGTTGCCGAAAGGTCGCATTGATTACCACACAAAAAAACTTGCGCTCCGCGGGACTCGCCCCAGCCCCCATTTTGCCCAAAATGGGCCTATCGTGCCCAAAATTCCCTGAACGTTGTCATCCCTTGACATGTCCACGTATACCGAATTTGGTCCGGATCGGCTGCCCTTTGCCAGACTTATTCCAGAAAGATTGATCTTTCGGCCCAAAGCTTTCAGCCTACAACAAGATATTAAAGACTGCGCAAGTCTCAATTTTTGGGACACTGTGTATATTGTAATATATAAAGTGAGACGGTATGAAACCTTTGTAGTATCAGTGCTGGTATATGGATCAGAATGTTGGTGTTTGAAGAAAGAAGATGAATGAAGAATCCTCAGTGTTGAAACGGCTTGGTTAAGGAGACTTATGTGTAACATGAAGAGACAGGATAAGAAAGGATACTGTACGAAGTATTCTACAGCAAGAAGAATCACTTGTTCAGAAGATAACGAAGCGACAACTCACATGGTTCGGGCATGTGACAAGAATTGAAGGAGAACGATTACCGCGGAGAGGGTTACACTGTCATCTAGAAGGCGAAAGAAGTCAGGGTCGACGACCAAAATCACGGATGACGTGCATCAAAGAAGACGTTGCGGAGCAAGATAAAAGCACACAGCAAGCAGTGGAACTTACAAGAGAGTGAGAGACAGAGCTGCGTGGCGTATTTTCGTGTCGGCATCATCATCATCGCAAGATGATGGACGATCAAGAATGAAGAAAAAGAGTATATTGTAATATTTGACTTTGGGGGTCTGAAAAAGCAATCTTTCTGGATTAACTTGGGACACAGTGTATAGGCTGAAGCCTACACAGGATTTCTGCACGTCACCGATGTCGGTGTATATACGAATACAAATTCAGACTGTCTGTCTGCAGTGCAGTGGGCCTACATCAACACGGTAACTCGCAACAGCGACAACACTCGAGACAACGACAACGGTTCAATAGACGAACGTCCCAAGTTCAGCCGAGCGGCGCAGCGCAGTCATTCACATTCACTCATCGCTTCATTCCATTCAAATCAACGACGACGACGACGACGACGACACGTCCTCATTCATAAAATTCGACGTCGATCACTGCGCGGTTCAGTCTCCACTCAACAGTACACGACGGACGGTGCCGGCGCGGAGCCGGTTTGATGAACGACCTTGCAAGCACTGATGGCGCGTGTGACGTGCGAGTGCGTGGAAGAATACAGCCTGGGACGAAAAAAACTGCTGTTAGTATCATATCGTCGTTACACAATGACAAGTTGTGACGAGATAATGTCAGCCTGTCAAAACTTAAATCAACTAATTCATATGTATCTCACGCTGACAGCCAGTCGAGCTGCAAGTCACATACACAGATCACGTCTCAAAACTTGTCGACAGTCATGCAGCTATGACAGACGTTAACAGCATCGCGCCCCCTGCACGACGAAGATGAGTGACAAGCAAGCTTTCAGAAGCACGTCCTATGTCTGTCACAGACTTACTTACTTACTTACCTACTGGTGTATCAGTGCAGAGGCGGCTGGCGGTTAAGCTTAGTTACTCTACGCCAGGCCCGGTTAGTGCCTGGGTGGGTGACCGTCTTCTGGTAGATAAACTATCTCGGTATGTAACCAGCCACCCAGGTCAACTCAGCCTGGCCATCCCTCTGTGTGTAGGCGCGTTGAGTACTAGCTTATGCTGGGAAAGTAACCGTTAGTCTGGCGTCGCACTGGCCATGCGTCACAGACAGTGGTTTATCCACCTGCGGGCTCAACGGCCTATATGAAAGGAAAATGAGCACCCCGCCTACGCTCCTTCGGAGTATGGTCCTCCTTTACCTTTTTAGTGCAGAGGCGATTAAATGTCAGTCAGTTACGCGACCGGCGGCGCAGCGTCATCATTGTCGACAATAAATCGAAGTAAATCAACAGCAAGACACACCACTGCAGGCGATTAGTCACTGCGTTCACGTCGCAAAACGCTAAAAGCAGACCGCAAAGCAGACCGCAGTTTTTATCACAAAATTTGTAAAATTATTAGCGCTGGAAAACCCGTTTGAATTTGACGAAATGAGCATTATTAAAAGAGTACTGTTGAATGCACTGTTATGTTGTTGCCGCGCGTTGTAAGTGCGGCCTATGCCGTCACGCGGTGTCTGTGTGTGTGTGTCTGTCAGTGTCACGTTCGTGCATTGTGTTAAACAAATAAAGATATCTTCAAAAAATTTTCACCGTCGGGTAGCCACACCATTCTAGTTTTTCCGCACCAAACGGGATGGTAATACTCCAACGGGAACCCCCTAAAGGGGGCGTCGAATGCAGGTGGGGTAGGCTAAAATCTCGAAATCAATGATTATCCGGCCTTGCAATCAATAACTGCTGCACCGTAGTTTGTATTTCGCACTCTGCGGCCACCTTTTTGTTTACGGCGGGTATTGGATGACCAAGCGCAATCGACGCTCTGCTGTGTACAGTGCGAGGTCGACCAAGCGCGATCTCGCGCTATACACAGTCACAGTGGACGTGAATCGTGTGTATGACAGCAAGGGTCGACGTTAGGCGGACGACAACAGAACAGAATCGAATTGTACGTACTGGTAAATCCGAAGCCGAAGTAACTAGTACCAAAAAAACTGCGCTTGAGGTATTGTACTATTGAATAACTACTGACAGACACGAAGCATCGCGCGGCCTCTTTGCGACAGCAGAGCTACTTGTTTTATAATATGATTATTTCCTCAACATTTGTTCACTATTGTATATAGTTCTGTATTATTATGTACTTTACTTTTGTAACTTTGTTCACATAGTTAAACACGTGTATATAGTAATAGTATGCGCCCAATGTAAGAACTTCGGCTTCCAGCGCGACGTGTCTGCTACTGTACGTTAACATTGTTTATTTTTCTTATTTCTGATGTCAGTGCAAATAAATTCAGTCAGTAAGCCAGTCAGTTTTGTTTTTAACTGTCAACTAACCACGCTTAAAAAATTAACTGCCATTAATACACGTTTTGTATGCAAGTGATAGGACAACACGACGTGCTTTGGTGACGCCTGAATTCATCCTTACAACGAATACAAGCTACGGCGTCATTTATTGTTAAACATGAACTGTCCATCTTCTTCTTTTCGTATGCGTGTCATGAAACACAATTGATCAGCCAGGAAACAGCGTCTTCATCTGCAGAGTGTAGCCGGGTTAAGCCGGGAGAAGCGATTAGTAACTGTCCATCTAGCAATCATTTACAATTTACGCTTTTTACGCTTCTGCAAGCTGCGCGGTGGAGGCTACTATGTCTGAACAATCATGTCCTGTTGATCATGTGAGGTTTGGACTTTGGATAATGGCTAAGATGGGTTAATAGTCCATTTCTCAGCATGACAAAAAGTGTACAGCTTCATTATGTGAGACGCATGCTCAACAGCTACAAGCACTTCAATAAAGCACTACAGTTGTACCATACGTCACACACAAGTAAACACATGCTTTCACTTGTAGTCCACTGTACAGCTGAACGACCAGCAACAGTAATAAATCCTCGTAGTCCGCAGTCGGAACCATGGAGTCCAATTCCGAGCTGTACTGCCAATGACGACTGTACAGAGCAGTAATATCATCCACGTGACCCGGCTAATGGCTTGTCTATATGGCGCCAACGGTGGTCCACCGGTGCTCGCGGCAGGTGGTCCGTCAGAACTATATTGAGACTAGTGCGATGAAGTGCCTGGTCTGTCGGTCCAGTTATCGGAGCGCAGAGACACGCCGAGGTCGGGTCGGTCGGGGTCTAGGTCTCGGCCGGGCTCAGAGAGACAGACCGGTCAGTGTGAAGTGTCACGTGTGAACCGGTCGATGCGAATTAGCAGTCAGCAACGTACCGTCAAGTTCATCACTTCAACTCACTCGCCAGGCCTCACCTCACACCAGAGGCGTGTTCAACAGCTCACCGGTCGAATAGGCCGGACCACTGAGACGGTCAGCTGTTGGACAATTTTCATCCTTATCCAGTAGAACAAAATGGCAGCGGGCAATCGCTGCCATTTTGTTCTACTCGATAAGGATGAAAGTTGTCCAACAACTGACCTGTCTAACACTAGACCGTCCCAATGGTCCGGCCTATTCAACCGGTGAGCTGTTCAACACGCCCAGCAATCAGCACTCATATCGCCGCCAGCTAGCCCACGTCAGTCTCAATCGCTGCCGACCGACCGACGTTTTACTCAACACGCTGCAAACGACTACCTGACCAGCACTACATGTCCAGCAACAGCGGTACCACACATCTGCAGGGTGGCGCATGAAAAAGTGAACCATTTCATTTCGTTGTCTACAACGTGTATATCACACACATACTGAAAATGTCTATAACATCTACTGTACAGACGCCTGTTGACGCTGTCTGTGCGCGTTTGGGGTGTGATCACATAAACGCGCTATATATATTCACTATTACTGTCGAACGTCATGATGATTAAACACGCTCGTATCGCACTTCACTGCAGCCAGCAGCAACACCAGTGACGACCATCATTATGACACGAAGTTCGACATGACAAGTAAGTAAGCAAGTAAAACATCAATTTATATACCCGGTAGCGCATCGTCGCCTCTGATGCAGTGTGTACACTAGTACTCTGAGAAAAAAATGTT
>Ga0209149_1002252_pt1 | contig 10658 bp, 6 predicted proteins | sample WorMetTyACAVOLI2_FD_187423 | JGI IMG/M metagenome (GOLD analysis project Ga0209149, IMG submission 187423) | Marine gutless worms symbiont microbial communities from Max Planck institute for Marine Microbiology, Germany - Olavius algarvensis... ...
GCCTTCACCCCAACCGGGCAGGTTGGTACTCGATTTATCGACCCCGTAAGGATGAAAGGCTGAGTTGGCCTAGTTGGCTGGTTACATACCTAAATGGTTTACCCGTCCACAGTCCACAGACGGTCACCCATCCGAGTACTGACCGGGTCTGACGTAGCGCAACTACGTTGATCGAAGTCAACGCGTTACCACTAAGCCAAACTGCCAACTAAATGATATAATGGTATAATGATACATAGACTTATAACGCGCGCAATGTCGGAGTATATGACCGAATCTGAGGCATGGGCAGTTTCCAGGTAGGAGGTTGGATCATATTTAGTGATGGTTCATGAGACTAAACAGGTGGGTTTTGAGCCAATGTTTGAAAGTTTGCACAGTTGGAGCATTTTGTATGCCAGCTGGGATTTCATTTTAAATTCTGGGGCACAGTAGCTGAAGGCACGCCTACCAAAGTTACTTGTTACATTTGAGACATTGAGCAGCTGCGGACTCGTAAGGAAACAGAAGTGAATGTAGATGAGCAGGTTGGTGTGTGGATAGATAGGTATGACGAAGCAAATATATTGAAATACCGTAAATCCTTAAATAGAAGCCGGGCCTCGAATACAAGCCGGGGGTCCGAGCAAATTGTACCAATAGAAGCCGGGCCTTAAATACAAGCCGTGCCTCAAATACAAGCCGGGGACGACTACTACAGTGCACACTGTAGGTTGTGGTAGGCCTAGTCGAGTGAAATATACCGTCATGTCACACAGGTGACAAGACACACGTTGGCATTACCTGGCTGCAATTATGGTTGTACTAATAGAAGCCGGGCCTTAAATACAAGCCGGGCTTCAAATACAAGCCGGGGGTCTGACGTAATTGTGCTGACAGAAGCCGGGGGCTTCTGTTCAAGGATTTACGGTAACCAAGCTATCAGTAGAGTACATAATATTGACATCAGTGCTTCACACAGATACAGATAGTCAGCCGCTCAGTAATGTTAAGATATGTGTTATCTGCATGTAACAGGGATGTGTTTTGGCAAGGAACTTGTGATGATGGTTGCTACTATCTGGCAGACAAACTTGGATGGAAGGTGAGTTTCTTTGTCCCGATCTTAACACAATGAATGCAGCCGTTGTGTCAGCAGCCTCCAAGATATGGACTATTGCTTTTGGCAGTCATTATGCATTCATGTTTGATTTTCTCGTACACTGTGTGTCAAAAACGTGCTAACTTTGGCAAGCTGTAGTTTCAACAGTCATGGGCTAATTTTCATAATTTTGGGTAGTAGCATCAGCACACCTTCAGAAATGATAGGCATATTCAACTTTCCTTGCCCCTTCACTTTTACTTACTTTATTTGCTTTTAAATAGCTGCAATGAAAATGACGCATTCTGGCGTCACTCTATGCTTGTGAAACAGTCCAGCTTCTTCAGCAGGAAACACCCGATTTTATCTCTCCACATCTGTGTCTGCCAAACAGTCCAGACCTAAACCCAGTTGACTACAGAATTTAGAGACTGATGCAGGAACGTGTGTACATTGTACAAGACATCTGTCTGCGACACCAGAATCTTGAAGCATGGATCACACGGTTTTACGTCGTAAGCGTTCACCAGATGGTGCCTCCCCAGACTAAGGTTGTGGACATCAAATTGCAGCCTACTACTCATTTATCTACCCCGAAAGGATGAAAGGCTGAGTTGGCCTGGTTGGCTGACCTATAGCGGACGGTTTACCCACCCGTCAGCTGTAGGTCGAGCGCAGGACAGGGAAAGTTCATCGGTCAAAGGCTAACATTCTACCACTGCACCATGCAACCAACCAAGTAAGGTAAGTAAAAGTGGAGGTTTCATGCATATCATTTTAGAAAGTGTGCTGATGCTGTTTACCAAAAATTATCAAAATTAGTCCATGCCTGTTGAAACTACAGCTTGTTGGCACATTTTTTGAGACACAGTATAGATAAGCCTACATGTATTGCTAACTCTCATTTCACCATTTATCTTACACTGTCTGTGTCTCATGCTCTTTTCTACTCAGTAACTTGCATCTTCCCTTAGCATGTGTCAAACTATCACCTCCCATCCTAGAAACCAGTGATGTGAACAAGAACAAATTCTTACGACCAAGACCAACACCAGAAGAACAAGACCAAGACCAAAGCTTACAAGACCTAGACCAGACTTGCAAGACCAAGAGCAAAACAGCACCAAGACCAAGACCTGTTTTTGTTGGTCTGAGACTGGTCTTGTCACAAGACCGAGGTATCAGACCACATCGTTGGTGGAAAGAGCAGCTGTGGTTGATGTCTCAGTTCTGTGCTGCTGTTTCTAGCAGTTTACCATAGCAGAATGTCGCTGTTGTAGGAAGAGCTGGAGAGTCTGGTGGCTTCTGAACATGCTCGCATAGATGCAGAGGATAAAGCCACTGATAAAGATGCAGGTAAGCATCATTAAGATATGTGTTTTCTGCACATAACAGGGATGTTTTTTGGCAAGGTATTTGCAACTAGAAGTGCACTCGCTAGAGCGCATGTACCTCCGACAAAGGTGTTCTGACGGCTGTCGTGTCACTGCAGAAGGAAATGGCGACTTTCAGACACTGATCTGTGTCCTTGTGGCGAGACCCAGACGATGTCCCACGTTGTCGACTCCTGTCCCCTGACAAAACTGAAATGGCGGCTCATCTCGGCTACACTCTGCAGATGAAGATGCTTTTTCGTGGCTGACCAGTTACGGTTCGTGACACGCATACGAGAAGAAGAAGGTTAGAATACTGCATACGAGTTTGGCACAAATTGATACGGAAATCGCGGAGAAATATGCCAAATTGGCCGAGAAATACGCCAAACTAGCAAGGCTGAAATGTTCCGTAGCCTATATGATATTGGAGGAATCCGGTTCCGGGATCCGGACTGTGATCAGGATCGGGCTCAAAAGTTAATCAGTTCGTCCATGTCCCGACATCTGTCGACAAGAAATACGTCAAACTAGGCAAGGTTGCAATGTTCCATAGCCTATACGATATCGGAGGAATCCGGTTCCGGGATCCGGACTGTGATCAGGATCGGGCTCAAAAGTTAATCAGTTCGTCCATGTCCCGACATCTGTCAACACGCAACATTTCATCCAAATCCATCCACACCTTTCTGAGTAATCTTGCACACAGACAGACAGACAAACGAGCGCGGGCATGCGGACGAAAACATATACCTCCTCTGTCGGAGGTAAATGATGGTTGCTACAATTTGGCAGACACACTTGGGTGGAAGGTGGGTTTCTATGACTTGATCTTAACATAATGAACTAAGGCACAAGTGGTCCACGGGTCAAGGGCATGAAATGACCAACTTTGGGATTAGGTCAAAGGTCAAGGTCAAAACCCCTTTCCTCGAGATCTCCCAATAACTATCCAATGAGTTTTAACCAAACCTGGCAGGCACAGGTTATAGTAAATCAACTAAGTCAGCTACACTGGTTGCCGGTTTACGATCGTATCAAATTAAAAATTGCCGCAATGACCCATAAAGCAATATACACTGGTAACCCCCCTTATCTCGCTAATCTGGTCCAGTGGCACACTGCATGCAGAACTCTGATTCGCTGATTGAATGCCGTGGTCTGTCGCCGCATCTTTACGCCGATGATACGCAGGTATACGGCTCGTGTCCGCCTGCTGCTGTGGATGCGCTTTTGTCGCAGGTCACGGAATGTGCTAATGATGTTGCAACCGAGGTTCTGTGGTGCGCGACAAGCCGGCACCAGCATCAACTTCCATCCACTGGAATGCTGATTGACGGCATCCACATCACTCCAGTGAAGTCCGTCCGTGATCTCCGCATCTACACAGACGCTGACCTGTCTATGCGGATGCATGTCAAGAAAACGGTGTCGTGTTGCTTTGCCGCTCTTCATCAACTGCGTCAGATCCGCCGATATGTACCTACCTCCACATTCCAGAAGCTGGTAGTTGCCCTGGTGCATTCCTGGCTGGACTACGGCAACGGCGTGTTGGTGGGTATTCCTGCCTACATAATGCACTGACTCCAGTCGGTTCTGAATGCAGTGGCACAGCTGATCTTCAATCTGAAACGCTCCGACCACATCACAGACGCACTCGTCAGCCTTCACTGGCTGCTGGTCCCGGAGCGCATACAGTATAAGATTGCAGTACTGAGCTACAAAGTCCTTCTCGATACCACGCCGTGATACCTGGGACCACTCACTCGTGTTGTTGACATACCTGGTCGATGAGCAGTGAGCACTCTGGCAGCACCGATCGCCTGGAAGTACCTTATTTCAAACTTTCCACCATTGGCGGCCAAGCTTTTCCGGCTGCACCTCACAGATCTGGAACTCACTACCAGACACAGTCGTTTCGGCGTCAACACTGTGGTCGTTCCAGCACCAATTGAAAACTTTTTTATTGCAACGATCCTTTATTTATTAGCACTGTAATAGTGGTCTTGCAGTAACATTCGTTACTTTGGTTACTCTAATCCTTTTCTAATCGATTGTTTGAACTCTATGGTCTGCCTCTGCCAACCGTCTCTCTGTTACTTGTAACATCTCATTTGGTGCTCGAGGTTTTCGCTCGGCAGCTCCTGCTATCTGGAATAGTCTCCTGTCTAACATCTGTTCTTGCAAAACTCTCACAACATTCCACTGACACCTGAAATCTTATCTTTTCTATCTCAGTGCCTCTGATTCTTTCACAACTATGGCACTCTATAAATGTATTTACTTACTTAAATACCCACTGTGTCACAACAACTGGGATGCAAGGCATCAAAGGTAAAGGTCGCACGAGGCCGACAGTAGATTTGGAGACGTGTTGAAGGCATTATTCTCAGGCCCTTGTGTCGAGTAGCTTTACTGGTTTATTGCCGCACGATGCTATGCATAAGCACGGGTCATGCCGTCATGCGGTGTCTGTGTGTGTGTCCGTGTGTCTGTCACGTTCGTTAGTTGTGTCTAAATGAATATACATATCATCAAAATTTTTTCACCGTCGGGTAGCCACACCATTTTATTTTTACCATGCGAACCGGCATGGCAATATTACGACGGGGACCCTCATAACGGGAGCGTTGAATGCAGATGGGGTAGGCAGAAATTGCAATTCTGATCGTATCTTGCTTTAGTGCTTGCTGTTAGCGCTGTAACATGCCAGGTGTTGTCAACAGGGTCGCCGGTGGATGATGGCCATGTCTCAGTTACGACACGTCGCTGGTAGTAAGCGGCAGTGTTGATTGTGGCAGAAGATGACGAAATATTTATGACAAGAAGCCTCGACTTCACGCCAAAGACAACAGAACAGTGCATTTAACTGCACGCAGTGATAAATCTGTAGCCTACGTAACTAACAATAAAAGACTACTCGACGTTTTGTACTGTTGGAGCTAACTACTGACAGACACAAAGCATCGCGCGGCCTCTTTGCGACAGCAGAGCTACTCGTATCTATTACAGTCCATATTAATAGGTGCAAGTGTGAGTTACAGTTGTTTGTGCTGTGATTGTGTTGCTTCAGAGTCTGGTAGTCAGCCTTGAAAAGTGTGACCTGCCTTTCACGACAGCTGTTATCATTACCAACAATTTACGTTTTTAATTGTTTCATTACAAATTGACATGCTGTGTTGATCGTTCAAGAGTTGTCACCTGACATTCAGCAGAATCATTGTATCTCCCAGTTATGTTCGCAGCAAAGTACCAGCTGAAGCGAGTTACTGTAGCAATCCTCAACTGCGCGTCATTCCACAGTTTATACTGCCTTATGAACAGAAAAGGTAAATCTTTTAAACAAACAGCGTTTCTATCGGAATAATAAAACGTTTTGCGGTATCAGCAGTTACAACAGGCATTCAAATGCTGACTTTAGGCATTGACACAGCCGCACAATTGTTTTGCCACCCCTGCCGATGATACGTTGTTTGATTTCGAAGTCAGCCCATGCAGAAATCCGCTCTTCAGGTGTGTCAAGTCGCCACTGTTGTTATGAAAACCACACAGCTCGTAACATTTTGGTTTCATCCGGCATAGATGCAGCCAATTTGAAAACTTTTTAACAAAAATATTCAGTGAACGTTGCGAATTGGTGAAGTTATGTCATATTAATTGTAGCGGTCCGGTTTTTTTGAGACACACTGTACATATAATGTCTGTCAGCATCTGTGTAACACATTGAACATTCTGCTGCGGAAATGGAAATCTATTGATATTATTATTGTCAGCATTGCTGTCATTGTTGCAACATAAATGGACACATTACATTTGTTACTCAGAGCAAAACTGGATATGTTACTTATTAGGCAAGTGTGCTTTATATTTATAATTAGTTATTCTGTTATTTATGTCTGGGACAAAATATAATAAGAGTTGATTACAGTTATTTATGTGGTTTATCATAGATGTACTAATAGTGTGAGTTTAAGGTCAAACTACAGCTTCCAGTGCATACATCAGTTATTTAATAATTAGCATGTCTTGAATACACATGATGTTTGAATTATAATAATAAGACTACTTGTTGTTATTACACTGGGACAAGTTTATGGTCAGATTAGATATTTTATTTGCCAATTTGCGAGAGTTCAACCTGTTCGTTTGAAGAATGTAGTATAGCACTAAGTGGCCACCAACCCTCAGACCAAGCCGTCCAACTTGGACCATGAGTCTGCCTGTAGGCTGATGTAGTCTACACCAACCATTGCCATTTGTTGTCATTATTCAGCCTGAAAGGTAATTTTGCCATCCTGCAGAGGTAGACAGCTCGGTTGACCTAGGGACTGCAACAAGGGTTCGCAGCCTATGCCCATGGCTGTATATTACAGTGACTTTTGCGATAAACACAACTGCCCACTGTGTCATTTGGTCGTAGAACCTGACGTCACCAGTCAGACATCATCAGACTAGCGTGACCTTGTACTGTTGTAGAGTTGTCCGAGTTGATTTCTTTGTTAATTTATGCTTTTATTAGTTGTTTATTTAAAGCTGTGAGTGTTACATTTGTTTTGTTCTGGAGTTTTTTTTCCTGTTTTCAACCATGCAGTGATGCTTAACTGCTGATTTATTTTGCATTTAAATGAAAAATACAGTAAATTGCATGTGCAGCTTGACTAAACTATTTTGTTATATTATTTCTCTGCAGAAAACTTGTCCACAGTTGAACTTCTTTTCTTTCGAGTGTGAATTAGTTTATTGAAGAGATGTTGTGAAGTGCAGATTCGTTAGTGACATCAGATTGTACTAATTCAGCCCAGTTATTGCAAATCCAATGGTGCTGACTGATGTATCACATAAAGCATGTATGTAAAAGTGCTATTTAGATGTTCCGGTGTTTTGAATAATTTTTCCGTGAAACTAAATGTTTTGCATTGTTTCACATATTTATACAGAGAAGCTAGTTCTGCTGTGTACCGTTTTAAGTGACAAGCTATGCAGATAACTAAGATGAGCCGAGAGCAATGGAAATTTTAGTTTTGTGTATAAAATGTTAATAGTACGGTATAATGTATTTGTACATATTTTGTTGTACAGCAGTTTCATAAACAGCTGTTTATTGATTTTGTCAGTTGTGGTTTGGAGAGATATTTGATATGACTATAGTGACTTCAGTACAGCTTAGCTTGCTGGCCAGTCAGTCTGAGCTAAATTGGTAGAAGGTATATAAACTGCTCGAATTACGGGGGGGGGAGCCCGGCACCCTTAGTTCTAAGAAGGGCCCCCTTAGATGCCGTGAAAAAGTGGGGTTAAAGGGGGCCGGGTTTAGGCCCCCTAGTTTAGTCCTCATGTCGTCAGTATTCAGTGCTTACTTCTGAGACCAGTAGCTCAGGAATTTGTTTCTGCCAACGACAAACGATCACAATTCTTTGGCAGTTATTTCTAGGCTAAGTATTTTCGGACATGACAAGAAGCATTTAGTATTTTAAGTGGTAATATACTGATTGTTTTCTAATTTCTGTGGTTATTGTTAAGGAAAATTTATTGTTTTCATCATAGGCTATGTCCAATGGTACTCATGCACATAGACACGTTTTATCTGTACGCCAGAGAGACCGTGATTGGCAATATTGCTGCATGTAATACACGCTTGCAGGCATATAATATTAATTGATGAAATCTTCGTATTTCGTCATTTTAGCGTCATCTCGTCAGAACTGAAAGGAAACTATTAGCCGTGCCCACCCTAGTTTTTTGTTGTGCCCTCCCACCTGGAGGGGCACCAAAAAAGTGGAGGGGCACATCAACAATTTTTCAGCCGGCGCTTTACGCCGGCAGTTTGTGCCCCTCCACTTTTGAATTGCTTCCGGCGCGGCGCCACTATACTATGCTGCAAACTAAGAGGCATGCAAGGCTACAAATAACCACCAAAATGCACTATTTCATGGCTAAAATTCTAAAAAAAAATTTCTAGGGAGGGGCACAGCCCCCTTTCAGACCCCTCCTCCAATGGAGACACCCCCTACCCATACCCCAGCCCCTTCGGCACCTCACTTCGAAAGCCTTTGGCATTCGGCCCCCCTCCTCCCCAGTTACTCTTTTATAATTCGACCACTGATATAAAGCTATGTAAATGCAGAGTAATGCATTAATATAGCAAGTACAATAAGCATGCTGAGCAGGACAACCTGGTGGCAAGCCATTCTTATACCCTAAAATAAATGCTAAGTACAATTGCAGATGGTGGACTTTAGCAACGGTGCCACTAATATGGGTAGGCGGTGATGAATCCTGACAGATAGCAACACTGTTGTCATACAGTTTTTGTCAGTGTCATTACCATAGCTGGTTGATATATTCAGCTTGATGTATGTATACATTCTTATTGATGTCGCCGCATGTTGCTGGTTAGATATACACAACACTGGTGCACCCTGATCGCTTTAGCCGGACTTCAGCTGAAATTCTTTGTCATCAGCCGTAAATTCGTTGAATTTTCGATTTTACAAAGAAATTTGGCTAAGCTGTATATCAGCTGAATTGTTTGCTTAGCCAGATTTAATTTCTAAAGAATTCGAAAGGGGTCTAGTGGGCAGTATTCATTATACTTTTGTTAACGCAAGTAGCTTGTGGGCAAGTAAATAATTCTGTTCTTTACAGTTACTGGAGGCCTGAATTTGATGTGGATGTAATTATGCAATTTTTTGTACAGAAACCTCAGTTAATATTATTATACCACTTTACACTAATGGTCTTGTTCTTGGTCTCATTTGTCTCTTCTTGCTCATAACAGTTTGGTTTCATCCACCATACATGTGCAGCCACTACTAAGAGCAGGGGACCGTCCCTCAACTTTTGATACTCCAGGACCAGCAGTGAGACCGACAGTCACGACTGGCATCCAGATTGCTGGAAAATGCACAGAATTTAGTATAAATTTTCTCGGCGGTAATACCGCCCGAACTCCGTCAGTAAGTAGTTTTGTTCATTTCCGTCTCCGCCGGTACGCCTGGCCAGCGAACGTCGTGTCCTGTAGTGTCAACTCCCTTCCTCTCCTTCCATCCATCAGATTTCCACTCCAACATCATTCACTTGCAAAACGCTCTGCAACAGATCTCTTCCTGGATGACTGCCAATCTTCTCACTCTCAACTCTTCTAAAACTGAATTTCTTCTTATTGGACTTAAACAACAACTCTCTAAAATACAGGACTGCTCTCTCACTACAACCCACTCCACTCGCAACCTTGGTTTTATTTTTAACGAACATCTTACATTCTCGGACCAAATCACTGCACTTTCTAAATCATGCTACTATCACATCCGTGAACTTCGCTGTGTCTGCCCATACTGTGACTTCAAAACAGCAAGCACCATTGCCACCTTCATCGTTCATTCTAAACTTGACTACTATAGCTCTGTCTATCATAACCTTGCAAACTGTCAACTTAACCGGCTCCAACAGATTCAAAACTCTCTTGCTCGTGCTGTTGTTAAGGCTCCTAAATCCACATATATCACTCCCATTCTCAAATCTCTCCACTGGCTAAAGGTAAACGAACGCATCGAATATAAACTTTTCTCTCTCACAGAGTTCTTACAACCGCTCAATCTAGCTATCTTCACAACCTTATCACTCTTCAACCTCCTCGCAGTACCCGCTCCTCATCTGATGTCACTCCTCGCCCGCCAACCATCTTGAAAATCACAGATCGCTTATTTAGATACGCATCACCTTGTCTTTGGAATCAACTTCCTGATTCATCCCGTCAGCCTCACCAGTCTTGTCTCGATTCACCTCCTCATCCACTTGTCAACCCATCTCTGTCATCATCCCCACTCTCATCATCCATCACTCTTTCACTCCAGGCTCAAAACCTACCTTTTCAACAAATCCTTTCCACCTTAGACTCTATCTACTGGACTGCCTCACGATAACGGGACTGGAGCGGACCTATCACGCTCAGTTTATTTTTTGTTTCACATTTTGATTTTTTGTTTATTCCGTGTGGTAGACTAAGCTGGCTACCCGTCAGCTTTTTACTGCACGTTAAATACACACTATTGTATCGTATCGTATCGTCATTTTGTACCTAAGTCAAAAAAAGGTCAAAGGTCAAGGAGATTATAGTGCTCATAAAAGCTCGATCATTTCTAGATGAGCTTAATCTAGAGCACTTAACCAGTTGAACCGTTTAACCTAGGCGAGTGGGTGTAAATATC